>Ga0255382_10126_pt2 | contig 11146 bp, 11 predicted proteins | sample ANMaggSeSYBR01H9_FD_182101 | JGI IMG/M metagenome (GOLD analysis project Ga0255382, IMG submission 182101) | Sediment cell enrichment communities from methane seep in Santa Monica Basin, California, United Staets - ANME aggregate JGI... | ecosystem: Environmental > Aquatic > Marine > Cold seeps >... | reverse complement strand
ACTCAACGCTCCCGCCGCAGCAGGTGAAAGACAGGAGTATTTTATTACCCCGGAGCAGGATGAGGGAGAAGGATTGGAAGTTCGGATCGATGAGGAATTTGACTCCCGGACAGTAGACTTGCCGAGTGATGCCTTCCGGCTAAGTGAGGATGAAAGGGAGCTTGCCAGGAAAATAGCTCTGAATATGCAGCTTTCAAAGGTCTTTACCCCGGTGCTTGTAGCAGATGAAGCACCGGCTCTGGATGAATTTTCCGAAGGGAAACGTATCCCCTTTTACGGCACCAGAGTGAATCGTCTGCTAATTGACGACTATGTGATGCTTCCCAACCTGGAGGAAGTATTTATCAACCTGGTCCCTGAAATCCAGTTTTACAAAAAGAGAGGGGTGACCAGGATCAGGATCTTAAGTAATAATAGCTCCATCGAGGTTTATAGTCCGTTGATCATGATTGATCATGTCTCTGTATTTGATCATGAGGCCCTGCTGGCTCTTTCCCCGGAGAAAATCGAGCGGGTTGACCTGATCAATGAGATCTACCTGAAAGGAAATGTGGCTTTTGGCGGAATCCTTGCCATCCATTCGAGAAAAGGGGATATGGCAGGTATAGATCTCCCCAAAGGATCATATTTTTTTGATTATCAGTCCTTTTATCCGGAGGTAAAGCCTGTGGAGGCACTGCCTGTCCTGGACGCCCGGGTACCTGATACCCGTAACACCCTATTATGGACAGGGGGACTGAACCTGGAACAGGACACTCAAAAGGAGCTAAGCTTCCGGGCACCGGAGCATGCAGGTAGTTATATAGTCCTGATCCGTGGCATACTGCCTTCGGGGGAACTATACTCGGCAAAGACAAAGTTCAGGGTAGAGTAGTACATCTAAAATTCAATATCTTTGCAGCTTCAAGACAGGATATGAAGGGAACGCAGAAAGATTTTCCATTGCACTCTTTTTATGGTGATATCTATTCTACCTACGACAGGGTGAACCGGGTATTCACATTTGGAAGAGATAAGTCGTGGCGAAGGAAGGCTGCCAGAGAACTGCTTAAGGCAGAGCCTGACAGGGTGCTGGACCTGTGTACGGGAACAGGTGACTTTGCTCTGGAGCTGGCGCGACAATCATCCCGGCTTAGCAATGAACCTGAGCTGACAGGCTTCGATTTTAGCAGCGATATGCTGATGGAAGCGAGGCGGAAGCAGGAAGAGATTCAAAAGAAAAAGAGACATGCCGAAATCAGCTTTGAAGAGGGGGATGCAGGAGAGATGCCCTTTGAGGATGCTTGTTTCGATTCCATGGGAATCACCTTTGGCATCCGGAACCTGGTCTATGAAAATTCCAATGCCTTAAAGCACCTGGGGGAGATGGCAAGGGTGCTGCGACCCGGCGGACAACTGGTGGTGCTGGAGAGTAGCAAACCCCTAAGCCCCCTCTGGCGAGTATTTAATAATTTTTATCTTCGTTTTATACTTCCCTACCTGGGAGGATTGATTTCGGGAAACCTGAAGGCCTATCAGTACCTGGCCAGTTCTTCCAAAAACTACTACACCATGGAGGAGATGGGAAAGATTCTGGATGTAGCCGGATTCCAATTGATCCGTAGCCGGTCACTTTTTTTGGGATCGGTCATGTTGCTGGTATTGGAGAAGAGATAGCAGGAAATTGTATATTTACCCGGGAGATACACAGAATGACCATTGACGAAATAAACGCCGCGTGCAAGAATACCTTTATGGACTTTCTTGGCATCGAGTTCACCGATGCTTCGGAGAGTAGTCTGGAAGCCAGGATGCCCATCACACCAAAACTGTACCAGCCCATGGAAGTAGTACATGGGGGAGCCCTCATATCCCTGGCTGAAAGTGTGGGAAGTGCCGCATCATTTCTCCTGGTGGATCCGGAACATTTCAATGTTCTGGGAAGTGTTGTGAACAGTCAGCATATCGCTCCAGCCAGGAAGGGATGCCTTTATGCAAAAGCCAGTTTGCTTATGAAAGCTGATTTTAAACATATATGGGATGTGGAAATTAAGGATGATACAGGCAAACTTATTTCAATCAGTCGTGTTACCAATAGTATTAAACCAAGAAAGCCTGAAGCAGTAGGCTGAGCATGTATCATGAACAAGGGTCTCATAGCCATCCATAACGCCTCTATTGCCAAGAACCTTCCTTTTGTAACCTTCCGTCTGCCTCAGCAGGAGCATTCCACAACCTATATTCAGACCACTCCGGGTAATGTTGAGTGGGAAAGTATAAGGGACATCTCCGGTGAGACCGGGTTTCTGATGGCCCCCTTCGATACCAGAAATGGACATCGTTATATTCTGGTAAAGCCTGATCTGGAGATTGATGGCAGGGAGATCAGCAAGGAAGACATCCGCAAGGTGGAAGCGCTTGAATCAAGGCCGCAGCCTTATTGGAACGCAGGAGCTCCGGTGGTAACGGAGCGGGAAGCCTATATGGAGCAGGTGGATGCCATCAAATCGTCCATTTCCACCGGCGCTTTTCAGAAGGCAGTGCTTTCCCGGATCAGGGTGGTGGAGGGGATGCATATGGAGATCATCCCCAAGCTGTATCAGGCCATTTGCAGAAAACACCCCAATGCTTTTACCTATCTCTTCAAAAGTGATGAGCACTTCTGGCTTGGAGCCTCTCCCGAACCTCTGCTAAGGCTCCGGGAAGGGAAGGTTTCTACGGTATCTCTGGCAGGAACCAGGCCCTATGCTGAAAAGCACCTGGATATTAACAGGTGGACTGCCAAGGAGGTCCTGGAACAAGAGTATGTAACCCGCTATATTCACGATGTACTAAGAGCTTTTGATGTTAAAGACTACAGGATAAGTTCAGCTTATGTGAAGAAAGCCGGTAATCTGCTGCACCTGCGTACTGATTTCAACCTCGACTTTGAACGACTCAATGGCAGGTTGTGGGAATTTGTGGATGCCATGCATCCCACTCCTGCCGTGGCGGGTCAGCCCAAGGAAGATGCCATTCGCTTTATTAAGCAGCTGGAGCCCCACGACAGGGACTATTATACGGGATTTCTGGGGCTCTTATCCAATCAGGGTGCCACAGATCTGTTTGTGAACCTGCGTTGCATGAAAATTACCCCTGAGTTCATTTCTCTCTATGTTGGAGGAGGTATTACCCTTGAATCGGATCCGGCCGAAGAGTGGAATGAAACCCAGCTGAAGGCACAGTCCCTGTTAAAGATCATGGGAAGCTATATGAATATTCCGGACTAAGCGAAATGCATCATCTTCAACATATTGCCGAACTTGGTCCCCTGCTTGAAAGGATTGGCGCCAGGCGCATTGTCATTGCTCCCGGAAGTCGGAATGCACCCCTTATTCAGCTATTTACTTCTGACAAGCGCTTCATCTGTCACAGTATTGTGGATGAGCGCTCTGCTGGCTATGTGGCCCTGGGAATGGCCCGACAGCTTAAGCAGCCCGTGGTACTGCTATGCACCTCGGGAACAGCCGTATTAAATCTGTCTCCTGCTGTGGCCGAAGCATTTCACCAGCAGATCCCCTTGCTGGTGCTGACCGCCGATCGTCCCCGGGAAATCATATCCCAGTTTAACAATCAGGTGACGGATCAACGTTCTCCCTATTTCAATCACTCCAAGGGCTTTTATGAGTTTCTTGTTCAGTTTCGGGAAGAAGGCGGACTGGAAGAGGGAATCCGGTCGGCGAAAAAGCTGTTCCGGGAAGCTCTGCGTGAGCCGGCCGGACCTGTGCATCTGAACCTGCCCCTTAGAGAACCTCTATATGAGCCATTGCCTTCTTCCGTGCTTTCCACCGGAAATTCTGCCATGGAGCAGGAGGACTCAGAAAGGGAGGTGGGTGCAAAGCATGATATTGAGCTGAGAGGTAGAAGAGTGATGATACTGGCCGGTATGGGGAAAAAGGATCCGGCTCTTGAAAAGGCTCTGGAAGATCTGCTCTCCTGCCAGCAGGCTCTGGTGGTTGCAGAAAACATCTCCAATAAGAACTCTGAACTTTTTATATCCATACCTGAGCTGGTGCTTGCCGGGGCCAGGGATGAGGAGCGTAAGGCCCTGGCTCCTGACCTGCTCATTGCATTCGGGCTCCAGGTGGTCTCCAAGCGTTTGAAACTTTTTATACAGTCCCTTAAGGATTTGGAAATTTTAGAATTTCAGGAGGGTCCGGCCCTGCATAATCTGCTTAAAGGGCTGGCGGTCCCGGACAGGAGCGAGAATCACTTCCTGAGGACATGGAAGGAGATTGAACGAAGGGAAGCCGGACGGTCCTTAGTTTATCTGCAGCAGGCAGCTTTTGGGAACCTGAGTGCTGTGGCACAGATTCTTCAGAGGGTCCCTTCTCAAACGGTGGTGCACCTGGGGAACAGTTCTACCATACGCTTGTCTCAAGTACTGGAGGCCAGATCCGACCTGTTGTATTATTCAAACAGGGGGACATCAGGGATTGATGGATCCCTGTCAAGCGCGGCGGGAGCTGCCATGGTTTCGGATCAGCAGCATCTGCTCATTCTGGGGGACCTGAGCTTTGTTTATGATTCCAACGGGCTATGGAACAAGGATTTTCCGGAGAACCTTAAAATTGTGGTAATAAACGATGGTGGCGGAGGTATTTTTCGCCTCCTGGACGGACCCGGCCGCATGGATTTTTTCGAAGAGTTCAGTGTAACACATCACCCGGTATCGCTGGAGCTGCTTTCAGGGGCTTTTGGCAGGAGGTTTGCCAGGGCCACAAGTATGCAGGAACTGGATCATCAGCTGGCGAGCCTTTGCTCTCCCGGCTCTGGCCTGTCCATTCTTGAGGTAGATACTGCCAGCAGTGATAATAGTCGTATTTTTAAAGAGTTGTTTAGTTCATAAGATGTAAGAGAATGGAGAAAAGAAACTGGCTTAGTCTAAAGGAATTTGAAGAGATCCGCTTTGAGTTATACAACGGGATCGCAAAGATCACCATAAACCGGCCCCGCTACTATAATGCTTTTACACCCGATACGACCCGGGAGATCAGCGAAGCGCTGGTTATTTGCAGGGAAAAACCCGAAATCAGGGTGGTGATCCTCACCGGTGAAGGCGACAAGGCCTTCTGTAGCGGAGGGGATCAGAATGTGAAGAGCTTCGCGGGTTATATTGGGAAAGACGGGGTTCCCAGGCTTAATGTGCTGGATGTGCAACGGCAGATCAGGAGCCTGCCCAAACCGGTGATTGCCATGGTAAACGGCTATGCTATCGGGGGCGGACATGTGCTGCATGTTGTGTGTGACTTAAGCATTGCTTCCGAGAATGCCCGCTTTGGTCAGACCGGACCAAAGGTAGGCAGTTTTGATGCAGGTTTTGGTTCCTCCTACCTGGCCAGGCATGTGGGACAGAAGAAGGCAAGGGAGATCTGGTTTCTCTGTGAACAGTACAGTGCTGCCGAGGCCCTGGATATGGGACTTGTGAACAAAGTAGTCCCCCTGGAAGAGTTGGAGGATACCACAGTTGAGTGGTGCAACAAGATCATGAAGCACAGTCCCATTGCCCTTCGGATGATCAAGTCAGGCCTGAATGCAGAGTTGGACGGACAGGCCGGGATCCAGGAGCTGGCAGGGAATGCAACCATGCTTTACTATATGACCGAGGAGGCCCAGGAGGGCAAGAATGCCTTTCTGGAGAAGCGGGATCCGGACTGGGATCAGTTTCCCAAATTGCCCTAGCGTTCAACTCAAAGATTTTCATTAATTTAGTCCCGGATGAATTCTACCCGAATATGGATCAGTGCTTTTCGACTGCGGACACTTCCGCTGGCACTATCTGCCACCACCCTGGGTAGTCTCATTGCCTATGCTGAGAACCACTTTAAATGGGGAGTGTTTGTTTTCGGTACACTGACCACCCTTTTTCTTCAGATCCTGTCAAACCTGGCCAATGATTATGGTGATGCCCGTAAGGGAACCGACAATGAGAACCGGCTCGGACCATTAAGGGTGACCCAGTCGGGACTTGTAAGCTACAAACAGATTCAATGGATGATCGCCGTATTTGTAGTTCTGAGCCTTGTTTCAGGATCCTTCCTGATATGGTTTGGATTGCAGGGTGACAATATGCTGCTTTATGCTCTGTTTTTTGTGCTTGGATTCTCTGCCATCTATGCAGCCATCAAATATACCATTGGCAAGCGGCCCTATGGATATGTGGGATTCGGCGATATTATGGTATTCATTTATTTCGGGATTCTGGGTGTGGCAGGTACCTTTTTCCTGCATACACACTCCCTGCACATATCCATTCTTTTGCCAGCCTCTTCGGTTGGACTCTTCAGTGCCGGTGTACTGAACCTGAATAACCTCAGAGATCATGAAAATGATGCCCTGAATGGAAAGCATACCCTTGTGGTGCGCATGGGGGTCCAGTGGGCCAAAACCTATCATGTGGTACTTTTGCTTTCGGCCCTGCTACTAGCAGTGCTTTATACCATTCTCAATTTTGAATCCTACTATCAGCTGATTTTCCTGCTGCCGCTTCCATTACTGATCTCTGATATCAATACAGTGATCACTAATACGGTACCTGTGGAACTGAACAGAGAGTTGAAGCGACTGGCCATGGCTACCCTCTTATTCTCGATCTCATTTGGAATCGGATTGGTGCTCTAAATGATCCGGGCATCTTATATCGCACATCCCCTTGTATTTGTCAGGCCAGCAGGTACCTCTCGAGGTGTTCTTGAACAGAAACCATGCTGGCTTATCAGGCTTTCTTCCTCCAGGGGAACAAGCGGTATTGGCGAAGTGTCCTTCATCCCTGGCTTAAGTGTGGAGGATGAGGAGGAGCTGGAGATACAGGTGGACCATATTTGTAAACTGATCAGCAGGGGTGAGATGGACCCGCTGCAGCAACTGCCCGCCCTGCCGGGTGTGCAATTTGCCCTGGAGACAGCCGTTCGGGATATGCAAACGGGCGGACAGCAGATTCTCTATCCATCGGAGTTTACATCGGGTGAGACAGGAATTCCTACAAATGGACTGATCTGGATGGGTACGAAACCTTTTATGATCAGCCAGATCAGGGAGAAGATGAAACTTGGATTTAAGGTGCTTAAGCTAAAAGTTGGTTCATTGCACTTCTCGGAGGAGTTGGACCTGCTCAGGTGGATACGTTCTGAGTTTGGGTCGGACGACCTGGAGATCCGCCTGGATGCCAACGGAGCATGGACACCAGAGGAAGCCCGCCTTAACATGGAACAGTTCTCCCGCTTCTTTATTCACTCCATAGAACAGCCCATTGCTCCTGGCCAGCATGAAGAATTGGCTCAGCTCTGTGGTGATTCCGCCATTCCGGTGGCCCTGGATGAGGAGCTGATCGGTTTAAGTGATCCACTTGAGCGAAGCGAATTACTGGCCAGGGTAAGACCTGCCTATGTTATATTAAAACCCGGATTACTGGGTGGCTTTTCAGTAGCAGAGCATTGGATTGCCCTGGCAGAAAAATATAAGGCCGGCTGGTGGATCACTTCGGCCCTGGAGTCAAATGTTGGACTCAGTGCTATTGCACAGTGGACCTGGCAGCTGGGTGTTAGCAGACACCAGGGACTGGGAACCGGGGCGCTTTATACCAATAACATTAGCTCGCCTCTCCAGATGAGTGGTGAAGAACTATGGTACAGGACTGAGAACACCTGGGATCTGCATTCAATGGGAAAATGAAAAACTTGCCGGAAATAGCAGAACCCCTGTTTGTTGAAGGCAGGGCCTTTACCAGAAAAGGCCTGCTATCTTATTGCAGGGAGCAACTTGCAGATCCGGGAGTACCCCTCTGGAGAAGAGAGGTGCTGGGCTTTCTTTCCCTCTTCCTGGATGCGGAATGTGGAGCAATCATACAGAAGAGCAGTGGATCTACAGGCGATCCGAAGACTTTCACACTTTCACAAGAAGCCATGATGCTGAGTGCGCAGAGAACCCTCCGTTTTTTTAATCTAAAGAGAGGAGAAAAGGCACTGCTTGCTCTTCCGGTCCACTATATTGCAGGAAAGATGATGGTGGTCAGGGCCCTGTTGGGCGGACTCGATCTCTTACTGATTGAACCTGGCTCACGGCCCTTAAAGGATTTATCCGCTTCCATTTCTTTTGCTGCCATGGTGCCTCTGCAGATCGAAGAGTCCCTAAACCATAGCGATCCCCTGGAGAGGATTTCAAAGCTGCTTATCGGAGGTGGAGAGCTCCACCCGGCAAGCCGGGAGAAACTGTCTTCCCTGGACAGACCTGAAGTGTATGAAAGCTTTGGGATGACGGAGACCTACACACACTTTGCCCTGAGGCGTATCAATGGTGCTGATCCGGACTCCCACTTCAGATTGCTGGAGGGTGTACGTGTGGGGCTTGATTCAAGAGCTTGCCTGGAAGTGGAGATCCCTGGCATTACCTCCGGTACGCTGCTTACCAATGACCTGGTGGAGATTAACGAGCAGGGGGATGGATTCTCCTGGCTGGGAAGGTTTGACAATATCATTAATACTGGGGGAATCAAGATTTTTCCGGAATTACTGGAGGAGCAGATCGGAACTATTCTTGGACAGGAGTGCCTGGTATTGCCTGAAGCCGACAGGAAACTTGGGAACAGGCTGGTGCTGATGGTGGAGTATGAGGGAGATCCACCAGAAAGCGAGTGGAAGGATCTGCTTCGCGTTAAGCTTTCAAACTACGAATTTCCCCGCAGAATCATTACTGTTCAGGCCCTTCCAAGGAATGCTTCCATGAAGCCCGACAGAACAAGTGCGATGAACTTGTTGTTATAGTATATAAGACTAACCAAAATCCTATGGTATGAAAGCATTAAGAGTTATCCTGATCATTGTTGCTGTCCTTCTGGCAGCCATACTGATTGTTCCACTCTTCTCTCCCGCCACTGCCGAAGTGAGTGCGGAAACTACCATTGCCGTTGAACCTGCGGTTTTATTTCCCCCGGTGGCTTCCTATATGAACAGGCCGGCGTGGGATCCCTGGCTTACCCAGGACAGTACAGCTGACGCCAGGTTGGAGCCCAAAGACGGGTATGTTGGTTCGACATATTCCTGGACAGGCGAAAAAGTGGGGACGGGCCGGATGGTGGTAGTCTCGGTACGTGAAAATGAATACATCGAATCTTCCCTGTGGTTCGGCGATGTAGAGGAACCCTCCCTTGTGGAATGGAAATTTGAAGCTGTGGATGGAGGCACTCATGTGACCTGGTCCTTCACTCAGGAAACCAGCTATCCCATTGGCAGACTGGGTATGATGTTCGGAAAAAATTTCCTGAAGCAGAGTTTTGAACTGGGCCTGGCTAATCTGAAAGAAGTGATGGAGTCGATGCCTGAAAAGAACAGTGCTCTGGGAACCATCGCCGTGGAAGCTATGCCAGCCATGCTGACCCTGGTAGCCGATGGTGCCGGTACCATGGAGACAATCGGTGAGCAGTTAGGCGAGTTGTATGGACTGCTTTTTGCTGAGGCTGGAAAGCAGCAATTGGAAGTTACTGGAGCTCCATTTGTCCACTACCTTGATTATGATGAATCCACCGGTTTTTCCAAGTACCGTGCAGGAGTTGTGGTGAATAAAATGGGGAAAGATGCAAGTAAGGTAAAAGCTGTTTCTTATCCCGAAATGCAGGCTATTCAGGCACTGCATACTGGTCCCTATGAGGAGTTCACCAACTCTTACGATCAGATTGGAGCTTATATCGAGGAAAATGAGATCGAGGTAAGTGGGGAGGCATTTGAGTTCTACCAGATCGGGATGGAGAGTGAATCCGATCCTTCACTATTGGAAACCCTGATTGTCTTTCCGCTGATATAGCATGGAATCCGGGGAGATCAAACGAATCTTTTACCGCGATGGATACCGGCTGGCAAATGAGCATCTGGGAAAGGGGATCACAGCGGCCAATTTAAGTAAAGCTATTTCTAAGCTCTACCAGTCGGTGGATGAGCTCCTGGAATCATTCCTGCAGCGTTCAGCTGCTGAGGATCAGGTTGCCGATTGTAAAAAAGGATGCTCCTGGTGCTGTCACCAGGAGGTATTTGCAGTGAGCCATGAATTCCTTTTTCTTAATGAATATGTGGAGCGAAATTTCTCTGCAAATACCCGGGAGAAGATTCTGGAACGGGCCAGGGAGAAAGTGATGCTCAGCATGAATCTTTCTGTGGATGAACAATTACAGATCAGAGCTGCATGTCCTTTCCTCGATTCGGAATCTTGCATGGTCTATGATGCCAGGCCCATGTCCTGCAGAATTTATCTCTCTGCTTCTGAACCTTCCTGTAAAAAAGAGCATGACAATCCGGGTGGCAAGGACGTTTTTCCGGATCTCTTTGAATTCCCCCTCTTATCGGGGCGCATGCTCAACGAAGGATTCGTTGCCTGTTTAAAGCAGATTGGCCTCCAATCATCGGAGTTGCCTATTGAACAGGGCTACTCATCCATGGTGACCATGGGACAGACCATGGAGGACTGGATCGGCAATTCATAGAAGTTAAAGCCAGGAAATAAGCTAAAAGGTAGCATCTCCCTACAGATGAGAACAGGCAGAATGCTTAGCAAAAAGAATGGTCCGGACAGATATGTCCCGGATGTTATCTACCTGGTGCAGATTCCCTATGTGTTTGAAGTGGAGAAGATTTGCAGAAGAAGAATTAAGGAAAATGACCCGACGCCGGCGAACACGGGAATCAACACTGGCTAAGACCAGGAGGGTGCCCTTACTAGTAGGAACATTTTTTCTATATTCGTGTATGCAAAAAATCAGCCTCGGCATTATTCGCGAAACAAAGACTCCCCCCGATAAGCGGGTTCCCTTAACACCTTTACAATGTCGCTCATTACTCGATCGCTACAATGATCTGGAATTGGTGGTAGAGCCTTCCGCATATCGCTGTTACTCCGATGAGGAATACAGGGCTGAAGGCATTTCTCTTTCAGAAGATCTTTCCGCCTGTGATGTTCTATTGGGCGTGAAGGAGGTGAAGTTGGAGGCCCTGATTCCGGGGAAAACCTATCTCTTTTTCTCCCATACGGCCAAGAAACAGCCCTATAACCGTGAGCTGCTGCAGGAAGTTGTTTTCATAGAGCTCCGGATGCTTTATGAAATGAGTAAAGTCAAAAGCGCTTCCATCCTTTCTGTGTGTATAAT
>Ga0255382_10128_pt1 | contig 11172 bp, 7 predicted proteins | sample ANMaggSeSYBR01H9_FD_182101 | JGI IMG/M metagenome (GOLD analysis project Ga0255382, IMG submission 182101) | Sediment cell enrichment communities from methane seep in Santa Monica Basin, California, United Staets - ANME aggregate JGI... | ecosystem: Environmental > Aquatic > Marine > Cold seeps >... | reverse complement strand
GGGGGAAAGAAAAAAAGGATTTTCCTCATCAGGGTTGAAGAGCTTTTGATAGGTTCTACCAATAATCCGCCAGCCTCCAGGTGAGGTGATTGGATAAATTCCGGTTTGGTTTCCAGCGATGCCTACAGAACCAGCAGGAGTTTCTTTTCTGGGCGTTTCTAAACGAGGAGTCGCGATGCGCGGATCCATGCCGCCGAGGTAAGGGAAACCAGGGGTGAAACCCATCATGTAAATCCGGTATTCCCGGGAACTATGGATTTGAATCACCTCTTTGATGGTGAGGTGGTTATGTTCAGCGACAAATGCAAGGTCAGGCCCAAATTCACCTCCATATACAGTTGGTATAGGGATGGTCCGGTATTTCTGCGGCTGGATAGGTTGAAGATTATAGAGAAATCCTTGGATATTCTCTTTCATAGTTTCGAAGGTATCAATGAGAGGATTGAAGTGAATGAGCAAGCTGCGGTAGGAGGGAATCATTTCAACCAGTCCAGGCAGCTCGCATTGTTCGAGCACCTGTTCAAGAGCATATACCTTTTTGTTTAAATCAGGATGAATGGAGTTGCCGAATTCAACGGTTAGGGCAGCATCACCAACTGGTAAAATTCTGGGATAAGTAGTTTTTGTTTCCATTGCGATTATTATACACGAGAAAAACTTCTCAAGAATCAGAGAGCAGCGAGGGTTTGATTGGAATTCAAAAAGATTCACAAGAAGGATGAAGCTACCTCATCCTTCTTGTGAAAAAGTGCTTATTTAAAACCCCATGAAGCGATGTTGTTGTAGCTGATTTGTGCACTTTCAAAGGGATCACCTGGGCAGATATCCTGTTCAACGATTAGAGCTTCGACACCCGCTTCTACGGTGGTTTTGATAATGGCGGGCCAGTCAAGATTACCTTCACCGACCTCGGTCATTGTTTGTTGACCGTCGCGTATGACCATGTCTTTGAAATGGATGATCGGCTGACGTCCTGCGAGTTTATTAATGTAGGCAACAGGGCTGCCGCCGCCATGTTGTATCCAATAGGTGTCAATTTCTCCCTGAAGGAATTCGGGTTCACTCTCGTCATAGATGATATCAAGGGCGTTGCGGCTAGCTGCACCACTGCCAAATCGCACAAATTCAAAACTGTGGTTGTGATAGCAGAGGGTAATTCCTTTGGGTGCTAGTTGTTTTCCGATCGCGCTGGCATCTTTTGCGAATTGTATCCAACTGGATTCGTTTTTCCGGTATTTTTCGGGTGCCACGGGCAGCGCAACAGCCTGGCACTCCCATAGATGGAGCTTGTCTACTTCGCGCGAAAAATTTTCCTCGAATAAATTCATGGAAATATGGGCAGCGCAGATTTTTAGATCATTGTCCTGACAAATTTGCTTAATTTCGAGGGGAGTGACATTTTTTACGCCAGAAATTTGCACAGCTGAATAACCAATTTTCGCCAGTTTTTTCATACTTTCGCTAAAATCTTTCATGTTAGTGCATGTATCACGAATGGTGTAGCAGTTGATAGCAATAAAGGGGGATGTCATGTGTTTCTCCTTCTCTAAATCTTGCTGATTAGATTATGAATGAAACAACCGATTAGTAGACTCGTTACTAATCGGTTGTTTGTTTTGTTATTATTCGTATCCCATGCTTTTCAGGAAGTTGTAGGAACTGGCAATGGCACCGAATGCATCACCATGAGTATCATCTTGTTCGACGATAAAGTATTGTGCGCCAGCAGCTTCAGCAGCTTTGATGATGTTGGGCCAATCTAGATTGCCTTCACCAACAGGTGTCATATAGAAATCATTGTCGACAATACTGTGGTCTTTAAAGTGGATTGTTGGCATACGTCCTGTATATTTTTCGATATAAGCAACGACGCTGCCACCACCACGCTGTACCCAACAAACATCCAACTGGGCCTTCAAATTATCGGGATCTGCGATTTCATAAAGGGTTTCGATCCCCAGCTTTCCATCAAACTTCTGGAACTCAAAGCTGTGATTATGATAAGAAAGGGTGATACCTTCGGAGGCCAGCTTTGCACCGAGTTGATTGCTTTCCTGGGCAAATTTTTCATACTCGCCATTTTCCCTGACATAAGCCGGAGGAACGGGCATCGTAACAAGACCAGTGCCCCAGGTCTTGAGTTTTTGAACAGTACCTTCAAAATCAGCATCGAAAAGGTCCTTCATGAGATGGGCTGAGATTATTTTAAGACCAGCCTTATCGCAGATTTGTTTGATTTCTTCATCGCTGAGATCGGCACCGACACCTGCAATTTCAATCGTGGTGTAGCCGATTTCAGCCACTTTTTTCATGGAGGTAATAAAATCTTCTTTGGTTTTTAGATGGTCACGAATAGAATAAATTTGCAACCCGATGATTGGTTTCGTCATTTTTGGTAATTCCTTTCAATAAGTGGTTGAGTGTAACAAAAAGTTATTAGGTTTACTACAAATTGGTGAAAAAATGATTATTACACTAAAAATAATTACAATTAACTCAAGGTCAAGTTTCCCTTGATATTGAGTCTTAATCCCAGGCTGGATCCCATTGGGGAGACAGGTTGCCGCGGCGAACCGCTTTTTTCTCAGCAGTTAGCGCGAGTTCCATCGCTTTGAAACAGTACTCTTGTGTCATGACAGTCTCTGTGCGGTTGATGATGTCGTAAACAAGTTGCCGGCCATAAGGTAAATCAACATTGTTGCAATTTTCGTAGTGCATTCCATCCTGATCAACATAGTACAAATGATTGCCCCCCTTGTTACGGGTGATTTCGGTGTATTTACGCAATTCTATATAGCCCTCGGTTCCTAAAACAAACAGGCGCCCATCTCCCCAAGTATCAAGGCCATCCGGGGTATACCAGTCAACCCGGGAATAACCCGTTACATTGTTATCAGCTCTCAGCATCACATCGCCATAATCTTCCAGTTCCGGGTATTGTGGATGTTTAAAATTCCCAACCTGTGAGGCGATGATCTCGACTTCTTTGGCCCCAGAGAAAAAGAGGAATTGTTCCATCTGATGAGAACCGATATCAGTGAGAATACCGCCGTATCGGACACGTTTGAAATACCATTCAGGCCGCGTGGGGAGACTCGTGCGGTGTGGTCCAAGACCAATCGTTTCAATCACATCACCAATGGCGCCGTTTTGCACAAGTTCACCGGCGCGAACAGTGGCAGGTTGTTCAAAATGTTCAGAGTAACAGATTGAATAAATTTGTCCGGTTTCTTTCTGTACCCGTCGTGCTTCTGCTAATTGACTGAGGGAAGTGATGCCGGGTTTGTCGCTCATGAAGTCTTTTCCGTGCTGCATAACACGGATTCCAAGAGGCGCCCGATCCGCATTGGCAGCTGCTGAAATAACCATATTGATGGTTTCATCTTCGAGGATTTCAACCTCGCTCAGCATTTTTCTTGCCTGAGGAAATTTGGATGAATACTTAGCAAGTAAATCTTCTTCAGGAGCATAAACACTGACGAGTTCAGCGCCTGCTCGTAACATAAGATCAGTTTGTGAATAGATGTGGCCATGATTGATACCAATAGTTGCAAAGCGTACTTGTTTTGCCATTTTTACTTCCTTTTTTGCAGTAATTATTGATGTTATTCTTCTATTGTAAATGAAAAAGCGAAAGGTACCTTTCGCTTTTTCATTTTATTGAATCAAATAATCTGCAAAGACAGTGTTTTTGGTCTTAATTGAACTTTTGCATGAAACGTTCAAGTCGATTCATAGCTTCGGTGATGTTCTCCATGCTGTTGGCATAACAGATACGCACAAAGCCTTTTCCTGCTTCGCCGAAGGCATCTCCTGGCACGATAGCAACCTTTTCTTCCTTTAGGAATTGCTCGCAGAATTCCATACTGGTTAATCCTGTGTGTGAAATGTTAGGAAAAGCATAGAAGGCGCCGCTGGGTTTTACCATCGGCAGTCCCATATCGGTTAACCGTTTGAAGATGTAATCACGACGGCGTTTGTATTCCTCTACCATTTCGTAAACATATTCCTGTCCTGTCTGAAGTGCTTCTATAGCTGCATCCTGTGCTGTGGTGTTCACACACATGATAATATACTGGTGAATGAAGAGCATTTTTTCTATCAGAGGCTTTGGTCCGCAGGCATAGCCTATTCGCCAGCCTGTCATTGCAAAATCTTTTGAAAAACCACCCAGTAAAATAGTGCGTTCCCACATATTTGGTAAGGTTGAGAAACAAACATGTTCTCCGTCATAAATGATCTGATCATACATTTCGTCCGAAATTACAATCAGGTCGTGTTCTTCTGCCAACCTGGCAACTTCAAGGAGCATTTCTCGGGAGGCAACCGCACCGGTAGGATTACTGGGGAAACCCAGGAGAATGGCTTTTGTTTTTGGAGTAATGGCTTTTTCAATTTCTTTTGGGTCAAGATCAAAATTGTTTTCCATTGTTGTAGCAACTTCAACAATTTTGGCATCAGCCAGAATAGAGACACCCTGATAGCTGACAAAGCAAGGGGTGGGAATGATGATTTCGTCTCCAGGATTAAGTAAAGCTGCTGCGGTGATATAGAGACCTTCTGAACCACCGACAGTCAGGAAAATTTCACCTTCGGGTTTGTATTGCACATGGTGCAGTTTTTCAAGATGAATGGCGAGAGCCTCTCTTAATTTAATGCGTCCTGCATTCGCGGTGTAGTGGGTTTCACCTTTTTCTAGCGAACGGATTCCAGCTTGAATAATGGGCAGCGGGGTGTCAAAATCAGGTTCCCCAACGCTTAGTGACAAAATGTCATCCATTTGGGCAGCAAGGTCAAAAAACCGTCGGATGCCTGATGGCTTCAGGTTTAAGACACGGTCAGAGAGATATTGTTCGTAATTCATTCATACTCCTTCAGAAAAAAAATAACAGTTCCACTAAGCAGGTTTAAACTGGGTTTGAATTAGGCTTTTACGATTTAGTAATTTCCACTTTAATTATAGTCGATAAGGTTACGACGTAAAAGAAAAGGTGACTATTGGACAAATATATCGAATTTAGAGAATGAAAAGTTTCTTGAAAAAAAGAATTAATATTTCAATGGAAACAAGGGTACCAAGAGAGGGATATGGCAGTTGCTGTGGTGATTAAAATTCAGTGCAGCAATGTACGTTTGGTAGAAAATTCGTTGGTAATCAGATAAGAGGGAAAGGGGGAAAAACCTTCTAAGTCAGCCCTTGTCTGAGTACATCTCAATCTGCCATTCGTCTAAACCTTCGTCATAGAAAAGCACAAATTGGCGTAGATCTTCAACACGAACGCGGAAACCGCGACCAAGTTGAGTCCGCCAGCGGCTGAGGATTGCGTTTACTTCCAACTGCTCACCTCCCCAATGAAATGCAACAGGACGTTCAGCATAGGTTGCACTGGAATGACATTCCACCTTGGCTTTGATTATTTCTTTACCTGCATGATCAACGATTGATTGTGAATGATCGCTGAGTTGCAGCTGTTTTAAACTATTTTTTGTATCGTGAACAGTGACATGGTCACCAAGGATGGAGTTTTTTAAACGTAAACGGCTGATATTTACGTGCTCACCGATGATGCTGTGTGAGATCTCTGCGTTCTCAATGGCGGTATGATTGGAGACGCTAACATTGGGGCCGAGAATTACATTCTTTAAGCTCACATCTTCACCGATGAATACTGGGGGTTCAATAATAACATCCTTGCCAAAACGTTGAATAAAAGTCTCTTGTGAATTCCCCCAATATTTTTTCAAAAGGTATTCATTCGTTTCAATGATCGAATCTGTTCGGCCTGCGTCATGCATTCCGGGTGCTTCAGCGATTTTCATTGGCAAAGCATTTTCTTTGAGGAGGATATTGATAGCGGGGGCAATGTAAAATTCCTTCGTGAGATGATCTTTCGGGTCTTCAGCATCTTTGTGGATACCGCGTTCAAATTGGCGGTTGATAGACGTTATGAATTGCTCTCCATCAGGGAAGTAATAGGTGCCAGCCATCGCCATGTTTCCAATATATTCCTGTGGTTTTTCTTTGATACGGATGACTGAATTTTCTTCGTCAACTTGCGCAATCCCATAGTGTTCAGGTTCGTTGACACGTACTCCCCATGCAATAGCTGTTTTCAAATCTTCTGAGATGATATTGAAGTCAATATCAATCAATGTGTCAGCGAAGGCGATGATTGTTGGGCCTTTGAGATAATCTTCTGTCAGTTTAATGGCTCTTGATTGGCCATCCATTATAGTTTGGTAGACATAATTAATATCATATTCACGGGGAAGCTTTTGAATATGAGAATGAATCTGATTATGGTGCGTTTGATTGCTGACGATAAAAACGTATTTTACATGATCAAATAGATGATGAACAGGCTCGAATTGCCGCAGAACATAATCGAGTGTGGTCATGCCAGCAACGCGGCAGAGGGATTTTGGTTTGTTCCAGGTATGTGGACGCATTCTGGTCCCGAAACCAGCCATCGGTAGAGTAATCACCAGCTTTTGATTCATTGAGTTTCCTTTTCCTAGTGGTTCATAATCGGTATGTATTCATTTTATCAGGGAATAGAGAGAATGAGAAATATTGATAAGTCCAGGTGTATGATTTCAATCCTATGTGCTGCGATGGTATTACATTTATTCTAGCAGGGATTTTAAATTATGAGCGATTTCTTCGGTAATGCCTGCAACGGACATAAGATCTTCGAGGCTTGCTTTTTTGATGCCATCCAGGCCTCCAAATTTCTTGAGAAGCGCTTTACGTCGAACGGGGCCGATGCCGGGAACGGCATCTAAACGGGAGGCGAGTCCCATTTTGTCTCTTCGTTTGCGGTGAGCGGTGATAGCAAAACGATGGGCTTCATCCCGCACACGCTGAACAAGGTATAACCCCTGTGAATTCCTTGGTAACAAGATTGAATGACTGAGGCCGGGGAGAAAAATTTCCTCCTGCTGTTTTGCTAACCCAGCCAGTTGTATTTTATCGCTGATACCGAATTGCTCAAGCACACGAACCGCACGACTGAGTTGGCCTTTTCCACCATCTACAATCAGCAGATCAGGCAACATTGAGAAAGCAGTGTCAACAACTTTCCCCTGACTAGCATGCTCCTTAGTTCCTTCCCAGCGCCGGAAGCGGCGTACCAGAACTTCTTCCATAGCAGCAAAATCATCTGGCCCTGTAACGGTTTTGATGTTGAACCTGCGGTAGAGCTTCTTGCTGGGAGTGCCCTGTTCAAAGACGACCAGTGAACCGACCATTGCGATGCCCTGTGTGTGAGAAATGTCGTAGCATTCAATACGGTTGGGTGCTTCTTCTAGATGTAGAGCCTCCTGCAAGTCTGTGAGAGAAGTCTGTTGGCGGTTACTATCATTGGCCCATTGCGTTTTTAACGCCCTCAATGTTTCTACTGCATTGTCAGCAGCCAGATGCAGAAGGTTTTCCTCTGCCACATTTCTTGGTAATTCCAAGGTCACTTTTTCTGCATTGCGTTTTGATCTTAACCATGTTTCAATGATTTTCGATTCTTCAATTTGATTTGGTAGAATTACTTCTTGCGGGATATTTGCGGCCTTTGAGTAGAATTGTTTGATGAATTCTTCAAGGATGACGGCATCAGCTTCATTTTCAGTGCCTTCCAGTATAAAATATTCTCGCCCAAGCAATTTCCCATGACGGATGAAGAAGATTTGCACACATGCTTCATTTTCCTCCCGTGCCATCGCGATCACATCGGAATTCATTGTGTTAACGGAGATAATTTTCTGCTGCTGCATAATTCGATCAATTGCCTGAAGTTTGTCCCGCATGACAGCGGCTTTTTCGAAATCCAGAGCTTCGGCAGCGTTATTCATCAATTCTTTTATATTCTCAATGATTCCTTCGGTTTCACCATTAAGGAATTTCCCCAGGTTTGTTATGCTTTTGCGATACTCTTTTTTGCTTATGGCTCCGATGCAAGGGCCGGAACAAAGCTTGATATCATAGTATAAACAGGCACGGTTATCATTTCCAGTGATGGTTCGGTTACATGTTAGATATGGAAAAATGCGCCTCAGAATGTCGAGTGTGCGGTGGACTGCCCAGGCACTGGTGTAGGGCCCATAATAGTGTCCACCATCTTTCTGCATTTGGCGGGTTATAGTGACTTTTGGGTAGGGCATCTGCAGGTGCACTTTAATATATGGATAGCGTTTGTCATCTTTCAGACGGATGTTGTACCGTGGCCGGTATTTTTTTATTAGATTCATTTCCAGAATAAGGGCTTCTAATTCTGAATTGACAATAATCCACTCGATTTTTGCAATGTTTTCTACCAGTTTTCGGGTTTTCTGGTCTCCCTGAGCACTCTTATGAAAATAAGAACGCACACGATGCTTCAACACCTTGGCCTTGCCGACATAGATCACTCTGCCCAGTTTGTCTTTCATTAAGTAACAACCAGGTTTTTCAGGTAATGTTTCTATAGTGGGTTGAAGAAAATCTGGAATAGTCATGAAAATAAAGAATCCTTAGAATTGGATCATTGCACAGCCGTCAGCACGAGGGTCACTACCGGCACAGAGGACGCCACTGGCGCGATTGCGCATGATAATTTGTCCGCGGCCAAAGAGAGCGCGTTGGAGGCCACCTACTGTTTTAATAGTATGTCCCATTTTTGAAAGTCTGGATATTGTTATAATCGGAAATTCTTCTTCGATGGAAACAGCACTGGAAATCATATCTGGCTCGATGTTAAAACGAGGTCGATCAAGAATGGATTGTGGATCTAGCTGGTCATCTACCATACCGACAGTAACCTGCACGTGGCCTTGGGGCTGCATAAAGCCACCCATAACCCCGTATGAAGCGTATAGACTGTTATCATCGATGTGTGTTGCCATGGCAGGTATAATGGTGTGGTAGGGGCGCTTGCCAGGTGCCAGAGTATTTGGATGATGCGGGTCAAGTGAGAAATTATGTCCGCGATTTTGCAACGTAAATCCAAATCCTTTGGGGACAATACCTGTGCCAAAACCCATATAGTTACTATTAATGAACGAGCAGGCATTTCCTTCTTCATCTACAACACTCAGGTAAACAGTGTTCGATTGTGAAAAGGGGGCGCCATATCGAATTTGTGGATTGGCTTTTGCAGGATTAATTAATTTCCGCCGATGAGCCGCATATTCTTTGCTGAGCAATTCTTTCAACGGTGCAATTGAGAAGGTCGGGTCTGCCACATAGCGGCGTGCATCCGCGAAAGCAATCCGCATTGCTTCGATCATCAGATGGAGACGCTCAGCAGAAAGGGGATCCATTTCTTTGAGCGGGTAGGCTTCTAAAATATTGAGGGCAAGCAAGGCGGCTAATCCTTGTCCATTGGGGGCACATTCCCAAATCCTTACGTTATGATAATCGGTGTGAATTGGTGCTTCAAAGGTAGAACAGTGGCTCGATAGATCATTCAATGTCATCACTCCTCCATTTTCATGGAGGACGTTAACGATCGCTTCTGCAATTTCTTCTTGATAGAAGGCTTCTTTTCCTCCTTCGGCAACCAGACGGAATGTTTTTGCCAGATTGGGATTTTGGAATAATTCTCCTGGCATTGGACCGCGTCCTTCGATGGTGAGTTCGCGGCCGTTGGGAGCTTTCGCAAGCTGGCGTTCTGCTCCTCGTTGCCAAAAAATGGAAGTAAGAGGTGAAACAGGAAAGCCTCGTTCAGCTAATTCAATAGCGGGAGAGAGAACTCTATCGATCGAAAGTTTGCCCCAGTTTTCGACCGTGTCACACCATGCCGCACAGGCGCCGGGGACAGTGACTGTATGAGGGTGAAAGCGTGGCAGCTCTTTTTCAAATCCTTCTCTTTTTAGAAGATCGAGAGTGAGCGATTGAGGTGCACGTCCTGAACCATTAACTGCGTTTACAGATCTGTCTTTTTGATGGTAGAAGAGGGCGAAAGCATCTCCACCGATACCGGTCGAAGTGGGTTCGGTGACGTTAAGAGCCGCAGCCGCAGCGACTGCCGCATCTGCAGCATTTCCGCCGGCATTCAGAATTTTCAATCCAGCTGCGGTTGCATATGGTTGCGATGTGGCTACTATACCTCTATTACCAAAAACAGTTGAGCGATAGGAAGAAAAGGAATGAGAATGATTATTCATGTTTTTGATTATAAACGAAAGTAGAATTGAGCCTGTTGAATTGATGTTTTTAAAAAAAACTTAAAGACAAAATACCGTCACAATTTAACTGTGACGGTATTTTTTTGTTGTCTGGTCAGAAATGGACAGATTAATTATCGCCCGATTCAGTTTCTGTTTCGGTTGTAGCAGGGGGGACATATACTTCTGGTGCAGTTGTAACATCTTCTGAGTTTGTAAAATCGCTTAAGTTGAAGAGATAAGGTGCTTCAGCGGGAAGGAAAATGACCTGTGTATTGGGCGCGATCTGTTGGATGTATAGATAATTTAATAGATCAGGATTTTTACTGATTTGTTCGTTGATTAATGCCAATGCTTTTGCTTCTGCTTCAGCTTCAATCAGTTTTCCCCCAGCGCGGCCTTCGGATGCGAGGATGGCAGCATCACGGTCACCTTCAGCAGAAGCTCGAACCTGATCTGCTTCATATTCCCTTTGTTGGACAACAAAGGCAGCTTGCTGGGCTAATTGTTCCGCAATTTGTTTCTGTTCAACTGAGGCGGCGTATTCTTCTGAGAAAGAGATATTTCGCAGAACGAATTCATGCATGATGAGACCGTTTTCTTCAAATGCGGCCACCATGAGATCAGAAACGATGCCAACCAACTCTACTCGTTTGGTGCTGTATACTTCTGCGATGCCAAATTGAGAGACTGCATCACGGATAACTCCACGGGCAACAGGTCTGACAAGGTCAGTATCATAACGATTCTGCCAATCTACATGGAGCTCTACGACCTGGTCTGGATGGATGCTAAAAATGACAGAGGCGTCGATCAAAACTTTCTGCCCATCAGAAGTGCGTGCTTCAATCGAGTCATCACCAAAAACCTGTCCCTCCCCACTGGCGATTGACATGGTGTAGGTTTGTTTTGAAATGGGGTATGTTATGACATTTTCAGCAAAAGGAACAATCCATGCAAGGCCGGGTTTTAATGAGTCCTTTCGGTAGCCTTCTGGCATAAGGGCGGAGATCACTACGCCGCGGTCCTCCGGGT
>Ga0255382_10127_pt1 | contig 11188 bp, 7 predicted proteins | sample ANMaggSeSYBR01H9_FD_182101 | JGI IMG/M metagenome (GOLD analysis project Ga0255382, IMG submission 182101) | Sediment cell enrichment communities from methane seep in Santa Monica Basin, California, United Staets - ANME aggregate JGI... | ecosystem: Environmental > Aquatic > Marine > Cold seeps >... | reverse complement strand
CCGGACAAACTTCTCCAAGTTCATCTATGGTTTTTGTAATCTTAATATCCATTAATTACTCTCCTTTTCATTAGCTATTATGATTCACAAATATGTAATCAAATAGGCATAGTTTTAACCACAATACCAATTCGAAATTGATTGGTGGTCAAACTCCTTCGCTTTGTATCTTAATTCGGTTGGTTCTCGTTTCTCAGCGTCAGTATGCCTTTAATAATTTGCTTGTGTTCTTTTGGGTATTTACAAATATCCAAATCAAACAAATCACTCATTACATTATATTCAACTGAGTATTTTTGTCAATAAAATATGAGATATATTTCACAATCTGTGTAAATTGACTGCAAAATGAAAAAAACTTTCAGGAATATCAAACCTACCAACAATCATTATTCAACAAAAACGGATATTAGCAATTGAAGAAACCACCTAAAGGAGCATGGGGTCAGCGAAATGTAACCATTTATTTGACTTCATTGAAAATCAAGTGCGTTGTTCAATTTTAACTCGGACTATCTATGTTAAAATTATTTTGATATTTGGTAGAGGTAGGCATATGAATAACCTCAATTCTCTACTCGATGAACCCGGGAAAAGTCGAAAAACAAGGATGAAGTAAACAATGAATAAAAATGTTATTAAAACCATATTCGGGCTGATTATTGCATTGGGCATCCTTACTGTTGTCTGGTCATTTTTAGCAAAACCAATACCAGATCACCCCTTTTTCAACCAGGATGATGTACTTGTAATGGCCCATCGAGGTGGACGCAATCTTTGGCCAGAGAATACGCTCCATGCATTTAAAAACGCTGTGGAACTGGGTGTTGATGTGCTCGAAATGGATGTTCACAGTACCAAAGACGGTGAAATAATTGTGATGCATGATAGTTCAGTGGATCGGACCACCAACGAAGCAGGTAAAATCCAGGAATATTCATTAATTGAGCTTCAAGCACTGGATGCCGGCTATAACTGGACTGATGATGACGGGATCACCTACCCATATCGAAACCAGGGAATTGTAGTTCCCACACTGGAAGAAGTCTTAGCTGCATTTCCCGAAGTACCTATGAATATTGAGATCAAGCAATCACAACCATCTATCGCCTTACCGCTCTGTGAGATGATCCGGGATTATGGAATGACAGAGCAGGTTTTAATTGCATCATTTGATATGGATACTCTCCAGGAGTTTCGCATTGCCTGTCCTGAGATTGCCACAACTGCCGGTGAAGGTGAAGTGCGAATGCAATACGGATTATCTCTGGTTTTTTTGGGGAGATTATACAACCCGATTGCTGAGGCTGTTCAGGCACCTGAATATTGGGGCAATATCCATGTATTAACTTCGCGTTTTGTCCGGGCAGCCCATGCTCGCAATATGGATGTGCATGTATGGACCGTCAATGATGTAGATGAGATGCAGCGCATGTTGGACTTGGGAGTAGATGGCATAATTACAGATAATCCGGACAAGCTGCTGGCATTGCTAGGGCGATAACCATTTTATTGTTTCGCGGAAGTATTCAGTAGATATAAGCTTGAGACACTCCTGGATTGAACCACTATAGAAAACGAAACATTCCTGAACAGGATAATTTTTTATTTTTGGCACATTGACCAGGCAACAATCTCTAAGCGGCTGTTCAACTGAAGTTTGGACAGGATATTACTGACATGGTATGAAACTGTGCTTTTACTGATGTTTAATTCCTTTGCAATTTCGACGTTAGAATACCCTTTTTTTAGTAACTCGATCACATTCCATTCCCGTTTACTGATCCCTGTGTTAGATAGTTTCCGTTTCGATGCTGAATCATAACGGTTTTGTACATCATCACTAATCCAGCGTTCATTTTTTTCCAATACCGTTAGCAGCGCATCCAGAACAGTTTCCTGCATTTCTTCTTTCAAAATATAAGCATCAACCCCCTGATCAATCAAAGATTTTACGATACCCGGATCATCATAAGCCGAAAGTATCACGATCTTACAGCCCTCATGATGCCCCTTGATGTAAGACACAAGCCTGCTTGCTTTCATACCGGGCATCTTTACATCTAGAAGAACAACATCAGGTTTGTTGATTTTCAAGAGTTGAATCAACTCTTCTCCGTTGCTTGCTTGCCCCAAAATTTTATAATCCCCCAGCCCTTCAATCACGGAGCAAATCCCTGCCCGCACAATTGGATGATCGTCAGCAATAATCATAGAATAAACCATCAATCCCCTCCTTCACTTTTAATGGTATCGTTGCAATAACATGACTCCCCTCACCTGGTGAGGAGTAAATCTGTAAATACCCATTCACTATATCTAAAAATTCTTGTAAACCAATCAATCCATAATGTTCATCAGAAACCAGATCGCTGAGTTGAGCCGGCATATTAAAACCCTTGCCATCATCACTTACGATCAAACTGAGTTCAGTTTCCAAACCATTCAGCGAAACTTTTGATTCACTCGCTTCTGCATGGCGCATGATATTGCTCAATGCTTCCTGCAGCACACGGTAAAGACAGATCGCGACCCCATCAGAAAGCTGATCAATGATTTCAACTCCTGTCATTTCTAAATCAATATTGATGATCCCTTTGCTGTGATAACTCTCCACCAGAGAAATAATTGCGGATCGTAAACCTATCGCGTCCAACGCAGGCGGACGAAGGTCAAAACACGAGTTGCGCATATCCTCCATAATCTCATTCAAATCAAATTGAAGTTTGTCTGCCTCTTCATCAGAAATCAACAATTTATCATTATTGTAAAGATCATTGATCGAATACCGAAAAGCAGTGATGGATTGAATAGTATTGTCATGCATATCACGTGCAATGCGTTTTCTCTCATTTTCTCGAGCCTCCAACAGCTGATGACTCAATTTGCGCACTTGCGCACTATTCCGTGTTGATTCTTCCAACAACAGTACATTCTCAACAACCACCTGATACTGGTCTAGCAGCATATATAATTGCTGAATTTCAATCGGATCAAATGATTCTGCCATCTCTCGTGGGCCTGCACAGATCATCCCCACTGGAGAAACCTGACCATTCAAGAGGAAGCAATACCGTAAGTTATTTCCAAATAGATTACTGTTCTGCCTTGAAAGATCTTTAAGTTTTTCATTGACAGGAGGAATTGAAATTTGAAACCTGACACTGGTTTCCAGATTTTCTGATTCAATTTGAAGAAGCACTTCTTCAACGTCTCTTGATTTCATAATGACTGGCTTTGGCGGTTTTCCATATACAAAATTGATCACCTTGCCGTTACGCAGGCAGATATTTAAATAGTCAAATCTGTAAAATTTTTGAAACACCCTTCCTGTTTGCATCAAGACAGTTTCCTCATCTTTTTTTCCAGGAGACTTTCTTGTCATCCGCTGCATGTTGCGTGTTTCATATTTCGCATTCCCGTAAATAAAAGTCTTTATAGATTTGAGAACAAGATTATAAGTAGCGATACTAAAGATGAAGAAAAATAAATATATAATTAATGAAGACCACGAGTGAGGAGTTAACAAGAAACGAGGAAAAATATCAGAGAGGGGAATCCAGATTAGATTATACAATTCGTAGAGAATGATGCTACTAAAAATAACTGCCTCAAGCGAATAAAGTTGGTTAATCCATCGCCTCTGTTGACGAATCAATAAGAAATAACTGATTGAAATAAGACTCATTGGCAGTAAGGTAATAATGGTTGGTATTTTTCTCGGCATATTTAGAAGCAGAGGGATAAGTGAATAGTAAATTGCCAAAGTGGCCCCTATTAGGTAACTGACTACCAGGATTCGTAATTTGCCATGACTCAACTGGCTTTCCATTGATTGATAAACAGAAGTTATAAGCACAAAGAAAAATGACAGGATTAACAATGCGAACTGTATTGATAAATTTTGGTAAACAAGTAATGGCAATAAATTGGTGGAATTCAAAAAGAAAAAAATAATAAATCCTGAAAAAAGAGTCCTGGTAAAATGCCTGAATGCTCTTGAGAGTTGCACTCCCATGATACTCCGATGAAATTCGATTACAGTAAATGCAATCAACCCTGCGCTCAATTCATATAAGATTGAAAACCAACCCCCAGTATAACGCGATAGGGGACCAGCACTATAAATAACCGATCCAAAGAACATCATCGTAAAAAATGTCACACTATTCTTATCAGGATCACGGTCAAAGATTAAGTAGGCTCCCAGAATGATCGACAGTAAAGAGATCAGTGGAAAAACAGCATGTTCCATCACCCCGTATTTATCTAATGGGTGTGGATTTAAACGCAATATTTTTTCTCCCCCGTCACTATCCTGAATCAAAAATTCGAGGATATCCTTCAAATCAATCTCTTGAGCTGTGAATGTATTCACCGGCTGATCATTAATTTCCAAAACCACATCAGAGAGCGAAAGAGTTTCACTATTGGGACTACTGGTATAAATCTGATAAATCTGACCCGTCTTAAAGTCAAGATCAAACCCAATGCTTGGTTGGTTCATCCAAAAATAAAAACCATAAACTATGAGAGCTACAATCCCCAGGGTTAGAGCAAGTGTTATAAGACGAATGACGCTTTTCCGATTCTGCATGTTATTTAATAACACCCCATAAAGATTTAACGATTGGCAATAAATGATTTGGTTTATTATAGCCTAAAGTCATCCCCCATATTCCTGACACTCTTCCAATCGATGAAATATATACATTTCGAATACCTGATAATCACGCTCAAAATATTATTTAACTCAATCGCATTTAGCCTCACCAGGTCAAGAGTTCTATCACAGGTGGTGAATTAATTAAATAACTATGCGTAAAAGGTCAATGGATCCTTTTACGCATAGCCTCTCCCCTTGTATCGGCTTACACCGTTACAAAAAATATGGTGTTCGTTGTTTAATCGCCTTGAATGCGACAGTAATGACTTGTGAATGAATTTGGGTAATTTTTTTTATATTAAGATATTTTAATACCAAGGGAATTTTAACACCATAATTGCAATTCGAAAACTGTGATTAATCACAGTCTTTCTGAAACCAAAAATAAGCCACTTTAATCTTCCTTCAGAAGTAGATAAAAGTGGCTTACTATGTACAAGCCAAACGGAGACAGTGAAAAACTACATCAGTCGGCTATCTCAAACAAGCGGTAATAGTTCACATCCATTAAATCCAGTTGCTTCAAGAGATGAGGATATCGTTCTGAAAACTCCGGATAATCTTTCTTGTCCTTCGGAGACCACAATACTTCAGACAGTGCGAGCATACGCGGAAAAGCCATCCACTCTACCTCTTTGCCATTTTTCATATACTCTGTCCAGATCTGTCCCTGAGCCCCGAGCACATGCTGGGCTTCTTCTTCTGACATTCCTGCTGGAATTGGTTCATAAGCATACACATCTTTAAGTGTTATTAATCCGCCAATTCGAACTTCTGAATCAACCTGCACCTGATGTTGATTGTGATCAAAATAAACATATTGATGGGGTGCCATCACGACATCGTGCCCAGCTTTCGCTGCTGCAACACCACCTTCCTCACCCCGCCATGACATAACAGTTGCATTCGCCGCAAGACCACCTTCGAGAATTTCATCCCACCCCACCAGTCTCCGTCCTTTTTCAGTCAGATATTGATCCATTTGACGAATAAACCAGCTCTGCAATTCATCTTCATTCTGGAGGCTAAGTTTTTTCATCTTCGCCTGTGCGGTTTCGCTGACCCGCCATTGATCTTTCGGACATTCATCACCGCCAATATGAATAAATTCAGACGGGAAAAGACCTATTACTTCGCTGAGCACATTTTTCAAGAATTCAATCGTTGAATCTTCCACATTGAACACATCTTCATTAATACCCCATTGAGGTAGCACGGACAGTTTCTTTCCTGAATTTCCCAATTCTGGATAAGCCGCAAGCGCAGCCTGACAATGGCCGGGCATTTCAATTTCAGGAACAACGGTAACAAATCGTTCACTGGCATAAGCAACTATTTCCTTAACATCCTCCTGTGTGTAGAAGCCCCATTCTGGTTTACCATCATAAACAGGGTTTTCAGTCAGCCATGTTTTATCCACTACAGTTTCTGAACGATAAGAACCGATTTCTGTCAGCTTCGGGTATTTCTTGATCTCAATCCGCCAGCCCTGATCTTCGGTTAGATGCCAGTGAAAACGATTCATTTTATAAAACGCGAGCAGGTCAATGAATTTCTTGACAAATTCCTTGGGCATAAAGTGGCGGCAGCAATCTAACATCATCCCCCGCCAGCCAAAACGCGGCTGATCCGTGATCGACACACAGGGAATCTCCCACGCCACATCCGATACCTCAGCATCACGCAAAATATCCACAGGTAAAAGCTGCAACAAAGTACGTGTCCCGTAAAAAATACCTGCGGGAGAAAAGGCTTTCAAAACGACTGATTTGGGAGTCACTTCCAACTGATAACCTTCATCGCCAAGACCATCCAAAGATTCATCAAGCAAGAATTGAACATCTCCCTGTGTTCCATTTTTTACCGAATATTGGAACCCCGTGGATTTATTGATCTGCCATAAGAATGAATTAGCAATCTTTTTTAGCTCTTCGGAAACTGAAAAGGCTGTTGCTGCTGATAACTTAAAGCATCCATCTCTTTCAACAACTGAAGACGGTTGAGGAACCAATGTTAACATAGATTTTTTCTCCTTTTTCTATCTCAATGATGTCTATATCTTAACAGAATTTATAGAATTGGGAAAAGTTTTGAACATGTGAAAATTCGGGAAAACCCCTCATTCTAGTTAGCTTGACAAGGCCTCTTCCATCAGTTTATCCAGTTCAAATGGAACCCCTTTACTGGGTGCCAATTTCAGAGAGAGGGCTCCTTGCTCACATTTACTCACACACACCCCACAGCCCATGCATTTCTCTTCATCTACAACACACTTACCGTCGATGATCGAGAGCGCACCAAACTGGCAGTATTCCACACAGGTTCCACAACCTTCACATAATGGAATGTTAACCGATGCTAAAAATCCAGAAGAAGCCAGCATCGGTATATTATTGCGCTGAGCTCGCATTGCACCACAGCAGCACGAGCAACAGTTACAGATCGCATAAAACCGTCCCAGCATAGCGTCTTTAAAAAAGGCATGATGCACATGTCCACGCGCATCTTCTTCTTCCAGAATGGTTACTGCTTCATCCGGCGTGAGCCAACGCGACTGGTCAGGATGATGCTCTCGGATAAAGCTTGCAAAAGGCTCACCGACAATTAAACACACATCCAACGGCAGACATGGATTTTCCTGCGCCACTCTGCAGGGGCAATCAAGGACAACGATATGATCAGGATGCTTTAAAATCAGCGCGCGCGCGTCCACATAAGGGATCACCTGTTCCAAATCTTCGATCGTAATATCTTCCTTCACCTGTACTAACTGTTTTGCTGAATCCAACGGCAGCGCCTTACCATGATATGTATCCGCCATTGAATGGCTGGCCACCGTCAACGAATGAACATTTGGGTCGTTTTTGCGTGGAAAAATCAGATACCAGAGATCAATCGCTGGAAAAATGATTTTCGAAAGCCAATGGTTGTCGGTTCCAACAGAGATATAAAAATAAGGCCAGCCAATATAAGCATAGGCATGTAGACGTTCAAACCATGAAAAATGCTTCATTTGATTTGCTTCATGGTAAAAATTGCGAGTTGATTTTTTCATATGCCGCCTCCTCCATCGAATCTTTCTTTCTAGTATAGCAAACCATCATGGATTTCAATCCTACATATAAAGTACAATAAAATTGATTTCAGAATTAATTAGAAGAGTAAATCACAGGAGAAAAGAATGTTTGACGAACTGCTGAAAAAGAGCATTGCTAATATGATGAACGGTGAATCGGTAGACGACAATGATTCTGTAGCCATGCACAAAAAAACTGTCGAAGATGTTGATTTCATGGGGATTGAAGATTCTGGACAAACTGTGGAAGATCAAGTAGAAATCCTGATTTCTGCAATGAACGTCGAAGAAAAAGTACGTATGCTTGGCGGTTATAAAGCACTTGGCATCCATGGCATTCCCCGGCTCGGGTTGCCTGCTATCTGGTGTTCTGATGCCACCTCTGGCCTGCGGTGTTTTCCTGATGGAACAGCCTTTCCAGCAGGCATTGCGATGGCTGCTGCCTGGAACCCCGTTTTGATTGAACAAGTCGGTGCAGCCATCGGTGAAGAATTCCGTGCAAAAGGCGTTTCCATTATCCTCGGCCCTGGTGTAAATATTTACCGAGTTCCAACCTGCGGGCGCAATTTTGAATATATGGGCGAAGACCCCCATCTAGCAGGAAAAACAGCAGCAGCCTACATCCGCGGTGCCCAAGCCAGCGGTGTAATCACCACTATCAAACACTTTGCCTGCAACAACTCCGATTATGACCGGCATAAAACCGATTCAGTCGTTGATGAGCGCACCCTACGAGAAATCTATCTGCCAGCCTTCAAGATGGCTGTTCAGGAAGGCAGAAGTAAAGGATTGATGACTTCCTATAACCCTGTCAACGGCATCTACGCCAGTGAAAACCGCCATCTCATTACAGAAATCCTGCGTGATGAATGGGGATTCGATGGCTTTGTTCTCTCTGATTGGAACAGCCTCTATTCCACAAATGGACCCATCAAAAATGGGCTTGATCTCGAAATGCCCAACGGAAAATGGTTGAATATGGACACTATCCAACCGCTTCTGGAATCTGGAAAGATCGAAGAGAAAGACCTTGATAACATTCTTCGTCGCCTACTCGGAACCCTTTTCAAATTTGGCGTCTATGACCGTCCTCAGATCGACACAACTGCGCAATTCTACTGTCCTGAACATCTAGCACTCGCTGAACAAGCCGCGCTGGAAAGCATTGTCCTCTTGAAAAATGAAAGGAACCTGCTGCCACTCACAACCGACAAAGTGAAAAATATTGTCGTTATGGGCCGTACCGCCCAAGACACCCCCACAGGCGGCGGGGGTTCCTCTTATGTTCTTACCGAAAATAACGTCGACATTCTCAGCGCAATGGGTATGTATGGAACAGATTTCCATCTCGAACATGTTCCCTACCGCAACCACCGCCTGACTGCCGGTGAAAAGGTACAAATCACAGGGGCTGACGCCGTTGTCCTGTGTGTTGGTTTCCAGCATTACGAAGAAACAGAATGCTTTGATCGAACGTGGAAGTTAAGCAAGAAACAAGATGTTCTCATCCGCAAAGTATCTGCTCTTAATCCCAATACCATTGTTGTTTTATCCACTGGTGGTGGCGTCGAAACCGAATCATGGATTCATGATGTCCCTGCTGTGCTGCATAGTTTTTTCCTCGGCGAAACCGCTGGAACAGCCATAGCAAAAATCATCTTTGGCAAGGCTAATCCTTCCGGAAAACTTCCCTTCACCATGGCGAAACGATGGGATGATTTTGCATCCATTGCAAATTATGTCGACAATCCGGGAGCCTTCTCCTTCGTCCGCGTCGCTTATGGCCAGGGCAATCCTGAAAAACGGAAAGTGTGGAAAATGCAGTATAACGAAGGGCTCAATATCGGTTACCGTCATTTTGACAACGCCAAAATCAAACCTCAATTCGCTTTTGGGCACGGACTAAGTTACACAGAATTTGAATTCAGCGACGCCTCCGCAGCAAAGACAGAAGATGGAATTACAGAGATCACCTGCACACTCACCAACACAGGAAGTCGTACGGGGGCTGAGGTCGTACAACTCTATATTCACGATGTTGTGAGCAGTTTATACCGTCCAGAAAAAGAACTTAAAGGCTATCAAAAGGTCTTCCTTCAGGTTGGTGAAAGCCAACAGATTACTTTCGTGATTAAGGAACATGACCTGCAATATTTCGACCCTGCAGAGAATGGATGGGGGGCAGAAAGTGGTGAATTTGAGGCACGGATCGGCACTTCAAGCCGCAACATCAGGGCAATCCTCAAGTTCCAATATTCATAGATGAAACCTCAATCCGAAATTAAAGTATTCACCGCAGCAATGCTCCTAATTTTGTTTTCATAGCTCCAAAGACACTTTTGCTGCTTGTTAAACGTCTTCAAAACCGCAAATAATAATTTAGAAAGCATTAACCTTCCACATTTTTCCCAATATCGTTTAGAATATTCAAACAAGTTATATGCGGGAGTTTGAATATGAAACGAAAAACAGTTGCTTTTAAATCCATTCAAGATTGGTCTTTTATCTTCTTGATCATCTTCTTCATCCTTTCTCTCATAGACCGCCGATTCGGTATCATCGGATTGATATGTTTGTCCACTCCTCTGGTTCTCTCATTGCTGGGTTATGGACGCGCGCATTGTTCACATATTTGTCCGCGCGGATCTTTCTTAGGAAAGGTTATCAAATTTATTTCTATCGGCAATAAATTGCCCCCTTTCTTCCGATCTCAAGAATTCAGGATTGGTTTGCTGGTTTTTATGATCTTCTGCATGATAGGAAATGTTCTCCGCTTCTTTCCCGATTGGATCGCAATGGCCAATGGAATGTTCCAGATCATGACAGGTTCATTAATCGTCGGAACCATCTTCGGGATCATATTTAAACCCCGCAGCTGGTGCACCTTCTGCCCAATCGGCTATGCTTCCGGGTTGATTAAGTACCCCAAACAGACAGAGAAATAAATCCGCCACATAGATACGCAGAATAAGATTAAATAGACTGAGAAGTTTATTTGCGCTTGGAATTTTCAATTTCAAATTATTACTTAATTTTAAGTGCCTAAAAACCAATTCCCTACTACAATCAATAATGAAAGAATCAATCACCAGGAAACGATTAATAAATTGTTTCCGGATATTCAAAATCTATGGAAAAAAACTATGCCCCGTTCAAATAAAAAACAAACCAACAAACCTAACATTATCCTGATCACGAGTGACCAGCTTCGTCCTTTTGAACTGGGCTGTTATGGAAACTCCGTCATCCAAACGCCCCATATCGATGAAATGGCACAACAAGGCGTTCGTTTTGATCTCGCAGTTTCAAATGACCCCGTATGTATGCCGGGGCGTTCGTGCCTGATGACAGGACAATACAACCGCACCTGCCGTGGGAATCGACAGGATCTGCAAAGCATGGCTAATTTTGCGGATAAATCCGGTGAAATGCCCGAATATCCTGAT
>Ga0255382_10125_pt1 | contig 11213 bp, 11 predicted proteins | sample ANMaggSeSYBR01H9_FD_182101 | JGI IMG/M metagenome (GOLD analysis project Ga0255382, IMG submission 182101) | Sediment cell enrichment communities from methane seep in Santa Monica Basin, California, United Staets - ANME aggregate JGI... | ecosystem: Environmental > Aquatic > Marine > Cold seeps >... | reverse complement strand
CCTTCCAGCAGTTCGAACCCTATGACGAGAGTACGATCGGCCAGGCTGTGGAACGAGCAGGACTCGCCTTTGAGGATTGGCGATGTCTGGATGTATCCGAGCGGTCCGATTATCTTCTCAATGTGGCATCGGTCATGCAAAAACGGAAAAATGAACTGGGTGAATTGATCACCAGTGAGATGGGTAAACCGATAAAACAGTCTGTACCCGAGGTGGAGAAATGTGCGCAAATGTTCGAGTATTTTGCCCGGAATGCTGAGCGGCTGCTTGAGCCAGAGGTTGTGGAGACTGATCTCCCGTCATCGGGTATTTCCTTTGAGCCCATGGGTACGGTGCTGTGCATCAAACCCTGGAACTTTCCTTTCTGGCAGGTCCTGAGTGCCGCATCCCATGTGCTGGCTGGTGGCAATGTGATCCTGCTCAAACATTCCAGCTATGTCCCGGGATGTGCCCTTGCGATCGAGGGAATATTCGCAGAGGCAGGCCTTCCGGAAGGTGTCTTCCAGACCCTGCTGATCGATGGTCCTACGGCATCCGGACTGATCGGACTGGACGGGATCGATGCGGTATCTTTTACAGGGGGTCTTCCGGCCGGCCGGACGGTGGCTGAGGCGGCAGCCCGGAACATGAAGAAGTGTGTCTGCGAGCTGGGTGGCAGCGATCCGTTCATCGTGCTTGAGGATGCAGACCTGGGAGAGGCGGCCAAGGTGGCGGCAGCTGGTCGTTTTATCAATGCCGGTCAGACCTGTATTGCTTCCAAGCGGTTCATTGTCGCAGATACGATCGCCGAGGAGTTCACGGCTCGATTCGTGGAACAAACGCGGGACAAGATGATCGGAGACCCCTTGGATCCAAATACTGATATTGGTCCTCTGGTGCGGAATGGATCTATTGATCTGCTTGAGGGGCAGGTCAGGGATGCCGTGGCAAAGGGTTCAGAGGTGGTACTTGAAGGTGGCAGGATCCCGGGCCCGGGATATTTCTTTTCACCGGTGATATTGTCCGGAGTGACCCGTGATATGAAGGTCATGAGGGAGGAAACCTTCGGTCCGGTGGCACCGATCATCACCGTAAAGGATGAGGACGAAGCCATACGTTGTGCCAACGATACCGATTTCGGGCTGGGCGCAAGTATCTGGGGCAAGGATTCGGACAGGGTCCGGCGGCTTGCGGGTGACATTCAGGCAGGTGTCGTGGGTGTGAACGGTTTTTTCACTCCCCAGGCTGATCTTCCTTTCGGTGGTGTGAAGATGAGTGGCGTTGGCAGGGAACTCTCTCATTTCGGTTTCTATGAATTTATGAATATCAAGGCCATGAAGATATACTGAAAAATGAGCAAGAGATCAAGGATATTATTGTGTATGGAAGTCTGTGATCGTAAACAATGGGGCTGACAGAATGACACTACCACCAACTGCATATGGGAATAATGTTCCGAAGATGACGATCATCTGTTCCAGAGTAGATCCCGCAAGCCAGAATATCAAGGATCACCTGCATTCGATGCGGGAGTGGTCGGTCGTCGATGTTCAGTGTGACGATTTTGAGGACCTGTCAACAGTGTATGAGTACGATGGAATGAGGCTTGTGGAGGTCGTGTCGCATCACATATACCAGGATGGTATCGACAGGAAGCTCGAGGAGTGTGGGATGCCTGCCAGTATCCTTGTCTTTGCATCGAAACACAAGAGTGATGACGGGCGAAAATTACTGACTGCACACATAACCGGAAATCCAAACGCTGCGGATTTCGGGGGCAACCCGGGAGAGCTTGCAAGGGCGGCACCTTATGCGTTGAGGTCCATTCTCATGACAATGCGTCAGCTGTCGCAGGATATGGATTATGATGTTTCCATGGAGTCTACCCACCATGGTCCTACGGATCTGAATGTACCTTCGGTCTATGCTGAGATCGGTAGTGGGGAAGAGGAGTGGAATGATGTTCGTGCAGGCGATGTGGTGGCCAGATCAATACTTAACATCGATCGTCAGAAGGTGCCGGTAGCGGTGGGATTTGGCGGCGGGCATTATGCGGCCCGGCAGTCGGGGCTGTTGTTTGAGACGGGGATCACGTTCGGACACAATTTCCCTAACTATCAGCTTGAGTATGTTGATGAGAACATGTTCGCTCAGGCAGTGGAAAGATCCGGTGCAGATCTTGTGTATCTTGACAGGAAAGCCATGTCCGCCGATGATAGGTTTCGAATAGGGACGATGGCCAATGATAGGGGTCTATTGGTGTTGAGGGAAGGGGATATCCGGGAGATGAACGGTATTCCGTGGAACCTGTTCAAATATGTGTTCCAGAAAGCGCAGCAGGTATGCCCTTCAGGGCGTGTGAGGTTTGCGGACGGTATGCGGGAGTATATTCGCGAGAGGATCTCCATCAATTCAGCTGATATGCCTTCGATGAAACTCATAAGGCTTGATGAGACCCTTGTTCGGCAGGTGGGGTCTGTGGACAGGAACAATCTGGTGAGGTCGTTGCAGAGTCTGGATGTAGTGTATATCGAACGCGAGAATGGAACAGTTTCCAATGATCTTCTGGTATTCAAATCTCAGGAAGTCGAAGTTCTGTTAGAAAAGGTTATAAACGAATGCATTAAAATACTAAAAGAACATTATGAAATTGAGTATATTCCATCTGAGAATGCATTGTGTATCACGGATAGTCGATTTAGTCCGAAGTTGGCCACTGAACTGGGAGTGCCTCATGGCCCCATGTTCGGGAAGCTGGCAGAAGGTCACCCAGTTGTGATCGCTGGAAAAACTATAAGTCCTGATATGGTGCATGAGAACATACTGAATAAATTAACTCTCAGGAATGTGATCATTTAAACATAGTTTGTCGTTATTACTATAGTAGAGGAGATATTAATGGAATCCATAGTAGAAGAGGCATTAGCGCGGTCTGCGGATGAGAGACGTGTTCGTTCACCTACATCCGGGAAAAAGGATGTCAATGCAGAACTTGAGAAAATGCTGATGGAGCTGCAGACGAAGATAAAGGTCATTGGATGTGGCGGCGGCGGTTCCAACAGTATCCAGCGTATGAATGATGAGGGGATCAAGGGTGCTGATCTTGTTGCTCTTAATACGGATGCGCAGCATCTTTTGGGCGTTGATACGGATGATAAGATCCTTATTGGCAGGAAGAAGACACGGGGTCTTGGTGCAGGAAGTCTCCCTCAGATCGGAGAAGATGCGGCACTTGAGAGCCTTGATGAGATCGGGGCAGCGGTCAAGGGTTCGGATATGGTGTTCATCACTGCAGGACTTGGCGGAGGCACTGGTACGGGTTCTGCACCAGTTGTTGCAGAGGCTGCACGCGATGAAGGCGCGTTGACCATTGCTGTGGTCACCCTGCCATTCGGTGTTGAGGGCGAGGTTCGCCGCACCAATGCAGAAGCTGGTCTGGAACGTTTGCGTGATGTTGCAGATACAGTGATCGTCGTGCCAAATGACAAATTGCTCGAGGTAGTTCCTCGCCTGCCGCTACAGGCAGCGTTCAAGGTGTCAGATGAGGTTTTGATGAGGGCGGTCAAAGGTATCACCGAGCTTATCACAAAGCCCGGTCTTGTGAACCTGGACTTTGCGGATGTCAGGACCGTTATGCAGAATGGCGGTGTTGCAATGATCGGTCTTGGTGAGGCAGATGGTGAGAACAAGGCTCCGGAATCTGTCCAGAAGGCGCTACGGAGTCCACTGCTTGATGTGGATATCTCGGGTGCGACGTCTGCACTTGTCAATGTTGTCGGAGGTCAGGATATGACTATTTCCGAGGCAGAGGGTGTTGTGCAGGAGGTCTACAGCAGGATAGATCCAAGTGCTCGTTTGATATGGGGTGCCCAGGTTGATCCATCACTTGATCAGACGGTTCGTACTATGATCGTTGTTACCGGGGTAAAATCTCCTCAGATATACGGACATGGCAGTGCACAGAATGTAACCCGCAGATATGGGATTGACTTTGTTAAGTAAATGAACTGTCCGGCGCTGTCTGGATATTGGGATAATTGTACAGATTAGCTGAACCTGAAGGTATTTAGCAGTGTACCCTATCTGATGGCGCTACAGTTTTATATCATGGTTGATGTGTAGGTATCCCTATATCTAATACTCTGATGTCTAAATGGATAAAAACTGGTTGTGAATAGTTTGGCAGGAAATATACTTAAATCAGCAAAAACGGACCGCAACATTGTCCAGATTCTCAGGTCATATCTGAGAGTCCTGAAATTAGCAAAGAAGCCTTCCAATGAGGAGTTTATCATGATCTCCAAAGTTGCAGGGTTAGGTATTCTAGCTATAGGAATTGTTGGTTTTATCATTTATGTACTGCTGACGGAAGCGCCGAAATGGGTGTAACTCCATGAGTGAAGATACAACTATATTCGTTGTCAAAACAACTGCGAATCAGGAACGTACCGTTGCAGGTCTGCTGGCACAGGTCGCAAGAAAAGATCAGCTTGATATACGGGCGATCCTTTCTCCGGATGAGCTAAAAGGATATGTCCTTCTGGAGTCCCCGGATTCTGGTGCGGTGGAGCAGGTTATCGAGAAAGTTCCTCATGCTCGTACGGTGGTAAAAGGTAAATCCAGTATTGATGAGATCATGCATTTCCTGACACCAAAACCAACGGTGACAGGTATCACAGAGGGTGGTATCATCGAGATAACGTCTGGTCCGTTCAAGGGCGAGAAAGCGCGCGTAAAACGTGTTGATGAGGGCCATGAGGAGATCACTGTGGAACTGTTCGATGCAGTTGTTCCAATCCCCATCACTATCCGTGGTGACACAGTGAGAGTGCTCCGGAAAGAGGACGAGAAGTCCTGATCTCGGATCATGTCCAGAAATGAAATTGAAAGAATAACATAGATTCTTATTACAAACAATAGAAAGGTGATGTTCAAATGTCAAATATTATTGAAGCATTGGTCCCAGGCGGGAAAGCAAATCCAGGCCCTCCCCTAGGTCCGGCTCTTGGGCCAATCGGTGTGAATATTAAAGATGTCGTTGACCGTATCAATGAAAAAACAAAAGATTACAACGGGATGCAGGTTCCGGTAAAGATCATTGTGGACGACGACAAGAATGTTGAGATCGAAGTGGGTACTCCACCAACGTCTGCGTTGATCCTGCAGGAGCTTGGTATCGAAAAAGGTGCTGGCGAGGCGGGTACACAGGTTGTAGGGGATATCACTATTCCACAGATAGCAAAGGTTGCCCGTATGAAAAAGGATGATCTGCTCTCTTATTCACTTAAATGTGCAGTAAAAGAGGTGCTCGGTTCCTGTGTTCCTATGGGCGTTACGGCTGAGGGCATGGATGCAAGAGATTGCCAGAAAGCTATCAATGAGGGTAATTTTGATGATGTACTGGCCGCAGAGGCCTGGTGACCAGATACCTGTTCGATATAATTATTTACAGATCATTTCGGTTAACCGTTAAGTTTAAGAATAATTGCTCAATTATGATTGAGTCCGTGTACAGATAATGATCACTGTCCGTAGTAGGCCGATCAGGTCGCCCGACCAATGATGTTTTTTTGCATTGGTCGAAGGCAGGGACTATCCCTGCCGATATGATCACTACGGGAGGAGCATAATGGTAGAAGAAACTATAGTAAATGCGGTCAAAAAGTTATTTGACGAATCTCCGCAACGAAAATTTTCAGAGAGCGTAGATCTGGCAATTAACTTGAAGAACCTTGATATGAGTCAACCCAAGAATCGTGTGGATGAAGAGATCCTTCTCCCCAATGGACTTGGAAAAGATCTCAAGATCACTGTTTTTGCAAAGGGTGATGTTGGACTTCAGGCAAAGGATGCCGGTTGTGATTATGTCTTTTCGGAAGAGGACATACAGGAACTTGCTGAGGATAAGAGCAGGGCGAGAAGTCTTGCGAACGAATGCGATTTCTTTATTGCAGAAGTTCAGTACATGCCTCTAATAGGTAAGTCTTTAGGTGCAATACTGGGTCCCAGAGGAAAGATGCCAGTCCCATTGACCCCTGATAAGAATATTGCTGATCTGATCAACAGTTCCAGGAACTCGATACGTATCCGTTCCAAGGACAAGCTTACATTCCATGTGGCTGTTGGTCGAAAGGAAATGAACTCCGAAAAGGTTGCAGAGAACATCGAAACAATTGTCGATAGGGTCGAACACTCACTTGAGAAAGGCAAACACAATCTCAAATCAATCTACGTTACGACCACAATGGGTAAGTCTGTGAGGGTGATGTGATGGTAGACGTTCACCACAGCGAACATATTCCTGCATGGAAGAAACAGGAAATAGGAGAGATCAAAGATCTCGTAAGTTCATATCCATTATTTGGTATTGTAGGAGTCGGAGGCATTCCGGCAAAGCAGCTTCAGATGATGAGGCGTGATCTCAAGGATCTGGCTGTTCTGAAAGTCGCCCGGATCACTCTCGTAAAAAGAGCGCTGGAAGAGGTTGGCGAAGATGCCAGTATGATGATCGACTTCCTTGAGGAGCAATGCGCACTGATCTTTACCGATAAGAATCCTTTCAAGCTGTACAAGTTGCTTGAGCAGGGCAAGACACCTTCCCCAATAAAGGCCGGGGCTGTTGCACCCTCTGATATTAAGGTAGAGAAAGGACCAACAAGCTTCCCACCGGGTCCAATACTTGGTGATCTCCAGGCAGCAGGGATCCCTGCAGCCATCGATGGCGGCAAGGTTGTCATACGTGAGGACAAGGTAGTCGCAGAGGAAGGGTCAGTAGTTTCCCAGAAACTTGCTTCCATGCTTTCAAGACTTGAGATCCTCCCGGTGGAGGTAGGTCTTGACCTGAAAGCAGTGGTCGAGAATGGATCAATATTCACTCCTGACATACTGGCGATAGATGAGTCTGAATACTTCTCCAATATCGTAAGTGCAACACAGCAGGCATTCAACCTTTCAGTGAATGCGGTATACCCAACGACAACAACGATCAGCACATTGATATCAAAGGCTGTATCGGAATCAAGAAATGTTGGTGTCAATGCAGCTGTTCTCGAACCCGAAATAATGGATACACTTCTTTCAAGGGCACATTCACAGATGATGTCACTTGCTTCAGTTGCTTCCGGCAACGATGAGGCTGCTGTTGGTGATGAACTACGATCTGTTCTCGGTGCAGTAGCTGAGACAGTTGTAGTGGCAGAGCCAGAGCAGGTAGAGGAGCCCGTAGAGGAAGAGAAAGAAGAAGAGGAAGAAGAGAGCGGTATGGCTGGTCTCGGTGCACTCTTCGGATGATCGATAATTGAAATTTATACTATAAAATGGTGATTTACAATGGAATATATATACGCAGCACTTTTACTACACAAAGCTGGAAAAGACATTACAGAAGATGCAGTTTCTGCAGTACTCACTGCAGCAGGTACCGAAGTTAACGAAGCACGTGCAAAGGCACTCGTTGCAGCCCTTGAGGATGTAGACATCGAGGAAGCAATGGCAACAGCTGCATTCGCAGCACCGGCTGCAGCATCTGCACCAGCCGCAGAGGCCCCAGCAGAGGTTGAGGAAGAAGCAGTTGAAGAAAAGAAAGAAGAGGAAGAAGAGAGCGGCATGGCCGGTCTTGGAGCACTCTTCGGTTAAAACCTTTACATCGATGCCCGCACATTGCGAGCATCACCCCTTTTTTATTTTCATCCCTTTACATTTTGTATGCTTGCTTTTTTCGTTAGGTGAAAGGCTTGAATTCCAAATTTTGATCGATTCAACTCACTTTCCGCACCATCACTTCAGCACATCCACAAGCGCAACCCGCTCCACAACAAGAGAAGGTATCGTCTCCTCTCCCGCAGCTTCAAGCTCAGCATCGGTGATGTCGAACTGTGAAATGATCCCGTTCTTTTTCGATGGAGAATATTTCAACAAGGGCTGCTCGGCGATCAGTTCCCTCACGTCATTGGCTGCAGCTCCCACCGCATCTCCTATGATCACGAACACTGCCCGATTCTTGCCCTCTGTTAGACCAATGGAAAATGCAGCCCCGATCTGCCGTTTTCCGGAAGCATATCGCATGATCTCGACACCCAGGTCCTTTGCCACATTCCTGTGTTCCTCCATGGCCCGGGTGGCATTTCGTATGGCAAGATCAAGATGTCCGGACCCGGCTATCAGGTCAGCATTCATAGCCTGTAATGTGACATCATGTGCCAGGGAGATGTTACGCAATCTATCGATGAACATATGCAACTCATCGATAACAACTATGCCTTCAAGGATCTGCTGTTCCATGGAACATGATTATGTTCTGGTTCAATAAGTATAACGGTCGGATCGGACGGGAAATAAATAGAAGAAAGGAATAATCACTCTCGCCATGAGAAAGAAGGTTGTGGATAGGATGCTGTACTCAGGATAAAAGGCTGAGAGTGATTCATAGACATCCCTACAATGGGGGGCCATGCATATAAACATACTCATTTGGATAGTATATGTTATCCATATGGATAACCATTTGTGCTGGTTCCGCTGAGAGTAACAAGAAGTTTCACCAATCCATATATAAGGGGTGAACTAATAGATGCTCACTCAAATACTTAGAGTGCTTTATCTGTGTTGTCAATCTGATCTGGCACTATAATCGTCAATTATTATCAATTCCAAAATATCAGGTGATCTTCAATGTACCATTTAGAATGCATAGAATGCGGTAAGACATACTCAAAGACCGATGTCCTCTACACATGTGAATGCGGGGGACTACTGGATGTGATATATGACTATTCCACCATCAAACTGGACATGGATGTCTTGAAGACAGTGTGTCCCTCGGTCTGGAAATATAAAGAATTACTTCCTATCGAGCAGGAACCTGTATCAATACAGGAAGGTGGGACTCCTCTCTACAAATGCGACCGACTTGCTGAAAAGATCGGGGTCAGGTCACTGTACGTCAAGCATGAGGGAATGAACCCCACCGGCTCGTTCAAAGACAGGGGCATGACCGTTGGTGTGTCAAAAGCTATCGAACTTGGAATGAAGACCGTGGCCTGTGCATCCACAGGGAACACCTCGGCTGCCCTGGCCATATACGGCGCCAAAGCAGGCATTCCTGCAGTGGTCCTGTTGCCGGAAGGTAAGGTCGCACTGGGTAAGGTCGCACAGGCCCTGATGCATGGTGCAAAAGTATTGAGCGTCCGCGGGAACTTCGATGAAGCCCTTGATCTGGTGCGCAAACTCTGTGATGAGGAAAGGATATACCTGCTCAACTCGATCAACCCCTATCGGCTGGAAGGCCAGAAAACCATCGGGTTCGAGATCGTGGATCAGCTTGGATTCAATGTGCCGGACAGGATCGTACTGCCTGTGGGCAATGCGGGAAACATCACCGCCATCTACAAAGGCTTCAAAGAGTTCATGAAACTCGGCATCACTGACCGTGTTCCAAAGATGACAGGCATCCAGACCGAAGGAGCGTGCCCCATCGTAAAAGCTGTCAGAGAAAGGGCCGACGACATAATACCCGAGAAGGATCCGGAGACCATTGCAACAGCCATACGTATCGGAAATCCAGTGAACGCACGTAAGGCCCTTAAGGCCATCTACGAGTCAAATGGTACTGCTGATAGTGTCACAGATGATGAACTTGTGCAGGCACAGAAATGGCTGGCACAGCTGGAAGGGATCGGTGTTGAACCTGCCAGTGCAACATCAGTGGCAGGTCTTAAGAAACTGGTTGATTCCGGCGTGATCGGGCACGATGAAACAGTTGTGTGCGTGACCACAGGGCATCTGCTCAAGGACCCGGAAGAGGTCATCAGCGTTTCTGCCGAACCTATCGTGGTGGATGCTACCATCGAGGCCATACGCAAAGCCGTACTGGAGAACTAAATATCCCAGAACGCAGCGGAGCAGTACTATGCAGCAGGATTATAATCCACACCAGATCGAGGAAAAATGGCAGGAGAGATGGATCAACAGCCGCGTGTTCGAAGCCGAACCCGATGAGCGAGATAAGTTTTTTATCACGATCCCCTACCCCTACCTGAACGGGAACCTCCATGCCGGACATACCCGTACCTTCACCATTGGCGACGTCGTAGCACGACACAAGAGGATGCTGGGATATAATGTCCTCTATCCTATGGGATTCCATGTAACAGGCACGCCCATCGTGGGACTGGCTGAGCTGATCGCGAACCGGGACCCTCCGACCATAAAAGTATATTCCGAACTCCATGGGATACCCATGGATATCCTCAATGACCTGATCACTCCGGAGAAGATCGTGGATTATTTCAAGGTACAGGCTGAGCATGCGATGCGCCATATCGGATATTCCATTGACTGGAGACGAAAGTTCACCACCACTGATCCAACCTACAAGAAGTTCATCGAGTGGCAGTACAAAGTGCTTCATGAGAAGGAGTTGATCGTCAAGGGCTCACATCCTGTTAAATGGTGTCCCAACGACAACAACCCGGTGGAGGATCATGATATCCTTCATGGGGAAGGAGCGAACATTGTTGATTACACGCTTATCAAATTCAATTATGAGGGCATGATACTGCCCTGTGCGACCCTGAGGCCGGAGACCACCTTTGGCGTAACGAACCTGTGGATCAATCCTGATATTACTTATGTGAAGATCAGGGTCAGGAAGGATAATAACGATGAAGTGTGGATGGTCAGTGAGGAAGCATACAACAAACTGACGTTCACAGACCATGAAGTAGAGTTTATCGGGAACGTGGACCCAAAAGAGGTCATCGGTATTAAGGTGACAAATCCCCTTACAGGCAACAAGGTCATCACCCTACCCGCCTCCTTTGTAATGGGGGGGGAACGGAAGCGGTGTCGTGATGAGTGTACCTGCACATGCACCCTACGACTATCTGGCATTGCATGATCTCTATGACCGGGACCTGAGTGAATATGGTATCACAGAGGACCTGCGGGACATAAAGTTCATCTCACTTATCGAGGTTCCCGAGTTCGGTGAGTTCCCTGCTATTGAGGCTGTGGAACAGTACAATGTGAAGGACCAGGACGATCCGGCTGCTAAGGATGCCACGAAAGTGGTCTACCGCCGCGAGTTCCATGGAGGGGTCCTGAAGGAGATCACCGGCAAGTATGCAGGGGTCAGTGTTTCCAGGATCAAGGATATACTTACCAGAGACCTTATAGAGAACGGGATCGGGGAAGTGTTCTATGAGTTCAGTGAACCGGTGGTCTGTCGCTGTGGC
>Ga0255382_10124_pt1 | contig 11237 bp, 13 predicted proteins | sample ANMaggSeSYBR01H9_FD_182101 | JGI IMG/M metagenome (GOLD analysis project Ga0255382, IMG submission 182101) | Sediment cell enrichment communities from methane seep in Santa Monica Basin, California, United Staets - ANME aggregate JGI... | ecosystem: Environmental > Aquatic > Marine > Cold seeps >... | reverse complement strand
GGCCAGATGCTGTGCCACATGCATAGTTCCAAGTGGAGTGCTTCACGTATGTAACATCGAAGCAGGATTCATATCATCAACACTTGCAAAGAAGTCTGGCAGCATCAGCATCGATTTTGAATAATACAAATATTCTCAATCTCTGTCATTGGACAGGTTTGAGAATACCAATTTTTGGCTCGTAGCAGTGCCCCTTTGCGAGTAAGGACCTGACCGCTACATCCACAGCATCTTCATAGATCTCCCGGGCACTGGCTGCCTTGATCAACTCCGCGTAGTCCACTCCTTTTCCAGAATTCATATCCACTAGCAGACCAAGGATACGATCTTCGATATCTTCTTCGGCACCAACTCCATCATCATACTGGCTATTTTCCAGGGATTGCAGGCAATCTTTCACGACCTTTCTGATATTTCCCAAATATGCTTCATCCGTGTGATAATATTCCATCGCCAAGGAGATTCCCTCTGCAAGCGATACAGACATGCCATGTGATCTCATATGATCTGTGACCTCTGACGAAGACTCGCATTCAGCAACAACTTTTGAAAACACTTCAACCCTATCAAGCGTCATTTCCGCAGTGTCCACAACCCAGCGATTGCGCACAAGTGCATCCACAGTGTTGATCTCCTCAGGCCTGATCGAAACAAAGACAGAACCATCATCCGGCTCATACATGCGCACCTTTCCAACTATCGCAATGTAGGACGGAAGTTCTACAGTGGATAAGAATATTGCAGCCTCCGGCTGGTATTGTCCGGCATACACAGTGAACGCACCGGAAGGGTCCACTACCCTTGCTTTCCACATATCCTTATCAGTCCCTACATTATCCACTTCAGTCACAACCCCCACCACGAACAGCCGGTTCAATTTAGCCCCCGCAGGAGTCACAAGATAATTAGGAGTATGCACATCCTGCTTGCTACTACCCTCCTCATCGGAACGCATATTGAATTTCGAAGCATTGAACTCCTTCGCAAATATCCTGTATGCAACTTCACGTTCGACCACTATGATCACATCCCTGTCTCAGTCAATCTTTCAAAAAGTGTATTTACACGACCCGCAAGATCATCTTCCGGATCCCAGACGGAACTCGCAACAATAGAAACTCCGAACTCCGTACTGGACGTATTTCCCCTGGCCCCGATATATTTACCGATAAGCACCTGTTTCATGTTCTCATAAACAACATCCTGCGATATCGAACGCCCCTGTGATCCTTTTACCTCCAACATAGTCTTACCATAGACGATCTCCGATAGATCCCTATCCAGCATGACCATTATTGAACCGGTCCCATCATCAACTACCATTTTGATACGCATATCCTGAATGCCCTCCACAGAACCATGCGCACGGCATGTACCCTTCATGATAACGCGGTTACAGATAGGACATCTCGTAACAATACCGGATCCCGGACGCACAGAAATTATATTCCCCCGAAGTGCGACATCGAACATCCCTTCTTTATGCAACATATTTTCAATAGGAATTGGTACAGGCGGAGCGCTAACAGATTCCAGTGTGAAAGGAAGGGGATCGGAACCGCCCACAATAGATACATCAGTATTCTTATTGAAATATATCGAGGGTACGCCTCTGAACATCCGAACAGATGCGCCTTTAATATCCACAACCGTACCAATGTCAATATTTTCCAATGGGATCCATGCAACAAAGGGTAGTTTTCCGGTATCGTCTGCCAGAACACCTTCAGTGATCATGATCTCCCCGTCCCGTGTATCTATATTCCTGTGATAAAGTTCGACCACGATGCACAAAGAACTCACAAACACATCCGAATGGTCTATATCTATCAACTTTTTGGAAGTTGCCCTGGACAATTCGTTAATCGAAGGCAGTATATCGTCAGAAAGTTTGATGACCTTTGAGCGATCACCCAAATTGATCTCCATTCTGCCATTCCAGTTCTTCACTGAGATGTTCTTTATACATACAACATCGTTCTCGTTCAATGAGAAGTCGTGCCACGAGTTAAAATAACATAAACCGGTTCCATCTGCCAGGATCCCGGAGAATATCGTAGCGTCTCTATTGCGTACCCGCACAACTCGTTCACGGACCTCTATGATGCGCACTGTAGTCTCAAATCCCTGATCCCCGATCGAAATATCTTCTATCTTTTTTACACTGGCCGATCTGGATCCGAACTTGCGTATGATGGATCTCTTTGCTTCATCTATCGGTACACGAAATTCCAGTAATTTATATAACTCATTTTCGATCTCTGATCGATCAATATTTTCGAGCGCCTTTGTTAGCTCATCGATATGAGGCGCAATATTGCGTTTCATGGAAACCCTCCATTGTTGTGAGACAGGTTGTTGCATTACTATTAATCAATTGGTGGAATAAATACATTCTCCATAAGGATATGATATCTGGTCAATATCCATCATCTAACATATCATATGTATCAAATGGGGGAGAGCAAACCTATTTATTACACTACGAACCTAGTAGAGATCGTAAAAATATTGTATAGTAATCCAGAATGAACATAGGTGATATAAGATGTCAATCATACCATTTGCACCCGTTGAACGTGTGATCAGAGAAGCAGGGGCTAAACGCGTGAGTGAATCTGCCGGTGTTGCACTTGCCGAGATCCTCGAACAGCATGGACATAAGATCGCAAAGGAAGCTGTCAGACTTGCAAACCATGCTGGCCGAAAGACGATAAGGGCCGAAGACATAGAACTGGCTTTTGATATGATGATATCAAAAGGCGAATAAGAACAGGCTCAGACCATCAATTCCATAATACTTACACCCGCAATTGTGAGCATAGTGACGATCAAACCAGCTGTCAACACTCCTGCTGTGATGGCGATCAATGAATGCTTGAACTTGATCCCAAAAACAAAGGCAGCAGCACAACCTGTCCAGGCACCTGTTATCGGAAGAGGTATGGCAACGAACAGGGCCAGTGCTAATGTCCCATATTTTTCAAAGTGTTCAGTGTGCCTTCTATGGGTCCTCGTGAAAAGCCATGTGAAAAAAATGTCACCCAACCGAAAACGACGCAGATAATCTGACACAGGTCCCAGAAAGAGAAGTAAAGGGATCACAGGCAACAGATTACCCATTACTGCCAGCATATATGCCTCAATGGGGGATAGACCATACACCCCTATGGCGATAGGGATCGCACCTCGCAATTCAGATACCGGTAAAGTACTAAATACAATAGTAGCAAGCCAGGGAGGGACCGATGATAAGAGCTCGATCAACTGTTCTTCGAATGGCATTGTCTGATCATTCCTCTCCAGAAAGAGCAAAGTGTGCAAGTAAAGCATCCAGCTGGATCCTCTCATCCGCACCTTCCGTAAGCCTGAAATCGATCTCTCCAATAACATCCATCAGATCGACCATTTGTTTTGGCAGTATGTCCAGATCAAAGGCTGCACGATATATCTGACCTACCACATCCTCTCCTGACAATCCCTGCTGTGTCATCAGAACATCGAGTTTCTTGCGTGCGGGCATGAACTTGCCCTCCAGTGCTGTTTTGAGTATTTCAAGAATATCTTCAGGATGAGCAGTTGCTGTGATCTTATAGATATTATCCCTGTGGACCGTAGTCTCGAACATAGAAGCTGCCTGTAGAGCATTTATAGCTTTTCTCATATCACCCTGTGCCACATATTTGATTGCTTCGAATCCATCATCAGCGATCTGCAGCCCTTCTTTCTCTGCAACATACCGGCAGCGCTGTTCTACTGCTGCATCTGAGAGGGGACGGAATCGGTACACTGCACATCTGGACTGTATGGGTTCGATGATCTTCGAGGAATAATTACAGGAAAGAATGAACCTGCAGTTGTTCGTGTATCGCTCCATCGTCCTTCTGAGGGCTGCCTGGGCATCGGATGTGAGTGCATCCGCTTCATCGAGGAATATGATCTTGAAATCTGCATCTCCAAGAGGAGATGTCTTGGCAAAGCTCTTTATCTTTGTCCTCACGACATCGATACCACGTTCATCGGATGCATTAAGCTCGGTAAAGTTCTCGCGCCACCCCTCTCCATATAGCTCACGGGCTATGGAAACTGCTGTTGCTGTCTTGCCCACGCCTGGCGGACCTGAGAACAACAGGTGTGGCAGGTTTCCGGTCTTTACGTAGGACTTCAACCTCTCGATGGACTCGCTCTGTCCCACCACATCATCAAGCTTAAATGGCCTGTACTTTTCAATCCATATCTCTTCTTTCATCGTGGACCCTTCTCTTAAGAAGATGTTGCAATAACACAACATCCATTGGACACACAACCTAACAGGTCATTTATAGATATAATCATAGGCTTTCTTTCCAATTATGGGAAGCTTGAACTTTGATCCACGCCATGCCATAATGATCAGCACAAGCTGGACAAAAACCGCGAAAAAACCAGCCAGGTCCGCGAGTAGCCATCCATAATACGGGATCCAGCCTAACATGAATACGATTATAGAAAGAGGCAAGAAGACTATGATCGACTGCAATGCGTGGAACCTGACAAACTTATTGTCCGGCTCTATAAGCAGAAACAGTATACCGGTCATCCATACACCTATATAACACAGGACTGCCACAATGTTCTCATTCAATTTGAGGGATGTTTTGTAAGTCATATTATACACCTTCACCGTATTTCAATGCAGTTCTGTGGACATTTCTCAATACATTTTCCACATGCAGTGCATTTCTCCTGATCTATCTCCGCCAGGAATTTTGTCACCTTGATAGCATCATCTTCACATGCCTTCTCACAGAGTTTGCAACCAATACATCCAAATCCACAGACCGCCTTGACCTGTTTCCCTTTGTCATGTGATAAACAGCGTACGTGGATCTTCTCTGTTTCCTTTGCCATTGTCAGGATATCATTGGGGCATGACTCGATACACAGGCCACAGCTCGTACATAAGTTCTTGTTCACACGGGGTAATCGGTCCTCCCCAATTGTGATCGCACCGAATGGACATGCACGGACACAGGTACCTCTACCCATGCAACCATAGTTACATCCTTTCTCGCCATCTGAGAGCATGATCACCGCAGTGCAATCCTCAATACCGTTATAGTCAAAACGATCGATACAGTTCACACCACCATTGCATCGGATGTATGGATACATCTCCTCGCCTTCCGAAACGTCCTTACCCAGGAGACCTCCGATCTCCTTTGCCACATCAAAGCCACCTACAGGGCATCCGTCAAGGGCTGCGTTATCATCAACAACGCGCTCGGCAAAATCAGCACATCCTGCGAAACCACATGCTCCACAGTTCACACCCGGCAGGACCTCCACTACCTCCTCCACAAGGGGGTTCGTCTCCACCTTGAATTTCCTGGATGCTGCGATCAACATTATACCGATAGCAAGTCCAAGACCTCCAAGGATTGCCACCGATTGGATCAATAATGTGGAAAGGGTCATATTGGTATCACCTTGAAGTAATTAACAAATGCCATGGACAGCATCGTTGCGATCAGGAATGCCTGTGGAAGACCTCTCACCGCAGAGGGGACGTTTACCAGTGTCGTGCGTTCACGTATACTGGACATCATAATCATCACGATGGTATAACCAATACCTGCTGAAACACTGAATACAATACTCTGCATGAAGGAATACTCATTCATCACATTGAGCAACACAACACCCAACACCGCACAGTTCGTAGTGATCAGGGGCAGATAGATACCCAGTGAACGATACAGAGCAGGAACATTCTTCCTGACAACGAACTCTACCAATTGCACCAGCGCTGCGATAACAACAATGAAGCTGATCAGACGCAGGAACTGTAGATCCAGTGGCACAAGTATGTATGTGTATAATATATATGATACTGTAGCAGCCAGGATCATCACAAAGATCACTGCACCGGACATCCCTGCTGCACTTTTAGTGTCCTTGGTAACACCTACGAACGAACACAATCCAAGGAACTGTATGATCAGAAAGTTCTTAATGAAAATACCATCCATGAATATGGCAAATAAGGACTCTTCTACCATATTATTCACCTCTTTCCAATTTCTTTGCTTTTCGATGATTCACGATCGCCATAAGAATACCTATTGTCAGGAACGCACCTGGTGGGAGGATCATGAATGTTGCAGGATCCATCATTGGAATCGCCACAATATTATAACCAAATGTAACGATCTGACCGGTCCCGAGAATCTCCCTGATACCACCAATTAGCACCAACACTAACAGGAATCCTGTTGAGCTGCCCAGTGCATCAATAAAGGAATTGAATACATTGTTCTTGTTAGCATACGCCTCTGCCCTACCAATGATGATACAGTTGACAACGATCAGAGGAATGAACACACCTAACGCTTCATAAAGAGGAGGCGTATATGCTTCCATAACCATATCAACGATGGATACAAAGGTCGCGATGATCAGTATGAATATAGGTAATCTGGCCGCTGAAGGAATCTGTTTCCTGAGCATAGAGATCAAAATGTTCGACGCTATTAACACGAATGCAGTACCTGCAGACATTCCTATCGCATTTTCAACAGACGTTGTTACTGCTAATGTGGGACAAAGGCCCAGTACAAGTCCAAACACAGGGTTATCCTTTGTGATCCCACGTATAAATTCATTAATTGCATTACTCATGATGTCACCTTTGTTAGGCCTCTGCCTTTTTCACGACCGATACCTGCGCATTCAGAGCATCCACAACTGCCTGCGAGGATATTGTTGCACCTGTGATAGAATCTATCGCTCCGCCATCTCCTGAGAGGCTCAATTTCCCAAGTTCAACGTTGATGAACTGGTCTTTGAACTTGGGTTCAGTTATCTTTGCACCCAACCCGGGTGTCTCGGAATGACGCATGATGTCTATCCCTGTAATTGTCCTGAACGACGAGTCCACGCCACCTGCAACCTCGATCATCCCCTGCGAACCGGTATATTCGCGGAAGAAAGCATATCCTATCAGGTTGCCGGATGTATCTTTTGCACAATAATAAAGGATCTCGCGATCGCCTTCCTCATTGATGACAGTATCCCCATACACTGCCTCAAAACTATCAGCCTGTGGCATTATCTCATTTAGTGTTATTTTACGTGACTCTTCGTAATTGATCTTTAGCTGATCATTTGTTGGTACATAGGTCATACCCAGAAGAAACGCTGCCACGACCGATACCAACACGAGCTTTCCTATGATCTCAATGGCCTCATTTCGTGACTCACTCATCTATAGACACCCCCAGCTTCTCGAAGGGGATCTTTTTCATAATACTACGATACTTGTTCTGCAGGTAAGACTCAGTCCCAAATGGTCTGGGAAGGGTGACGTTCTCAATGAACGAGGAAACACAATTTGCAAGGAATACACCATAGAATGCCGCATAGACATAATTATCAAAATGACCATAGATCACAGTAAGGATCCCGCAAAGAATACCATAGACCACTCGTCCATTCTTGGTCACCGGTGAAGTTGCCATATCTGTTGCAATGAACAACACACCGAACAGGAAAGCACCTGTTATGACATGGGACAGGTTGTCTCCAACCAATAGTGCAAGGACCATCGTTGTCATGAAATAGGACAGGGGAATTCTCCATTCTACGTATTTCAAATAAATAAGGACCAGTCCACCTAACAGTGCAATGGGAGATACTCCGATCAACAGGCCCGCACCGTTCTCCAAAACAAGGTTAGAGATAGCACCCAGTTGTGGGAAAGATACCGGAGTCATGATAGAACCCCATGCAAGGTTCAGGAATACCCATGCTGCAAGCACAGGATTGAACACATATGAACCAATACCTCCGAAGATATGTTTACCTATAGCTATTGCGAACAATGAACCGGCCATAGGGATCCATATTGGAACCTCCGGAGGAACGATCAGGGCAACCATCAGTCCGATCATGATCGCATGACCGTCAGCAATAGATATCTTCTGATTGAATACCTTCTGTATTGCAACCTCGAATACAATTGCCGATAACACACCAGCAAGAATTATGCCAAGTGCCGGTATTCCGAAGAAATAAATAGATATCAAGATCACCGGCAAAAGAGCAGCCATCTTGCTCCAGTTGATCTTTTTAAACGTGATCTCATCTTTCCTGTGGGGGGGAGCTGAAATAGTAAACGTCATTTTAATCACTTCCACAAGAGCATCCTAATTTGAGGTTTGATGACTCCTTTGGAGCTATGTCCTCATATGCCCTATTAATCGATTCTTTTGAATATCTGATCAGCTGGAGGATATGTATCTTTGATGGACAGACCGCTGCACACTTACCGCATTCAATACAGTTGACAATATTCATCTGACGACATTCATCGAACCTCCCCTGATCTGAAAGGGCTGCGAGCCTGCTCGGCACCAGTTCCACAGGGCAGACATCCACACATCGGGCACAATGGATACATGCAATGGTCTCGTCGTAGTGTATCTCGTCGGGGCCCTGTACAGTGATAGCCGTCGTGACCTTGGTGACCGGCACCTCATCTGTATACTGGGCAACACCGGTTATGGCCCCATTAGCTATCAACTTAGCAGGTTCTCCCACATATCCCCCACATGCCTCGATGACATCCTTGAACGGGGTTCCGATCTTCACCAGAACCCTCTGGGGATCCTTTACCTTTCCTGAGACCGATACCACTGTTTCGATACAGGGCTTGCCTTCATGAAGGATATCGTACAGCGCTTTTGCAGACTTTATACTGCATATCGCAATACCCACATCAGCTGGTGCACAATTGACGGGGACTTTTCTTCCGGTTACATGATGGGTGAACAAACTCAATCTATCCTTTCCATATATGCGATCATGGGACACAACGACCATATCCGATCCCTGATCCTTGAGATAATAACCAATATGCCTTTTTCCTAAAAGGGGGGCAACATTCATGTTTTTGTCATCATATACCAGGCCATCGAAGGCGTTGATCGAATCCATGTCATCATTACGCAATACAATAGCACCCGTTGAAGCCCCTGCTGCCTTCATCAACAGCTTCAGGGACCCAAATATCTTGATACCATACTGAACAGGCGTATCAAAATGTCCGTCGACCCATTCAGATGATGTGGCATCGATAATAACGGAATCAATATCTTTCCCTTCGGGAGATAGTACCCGATGAGTCGGGGTACCATAATGTTCGACGATACCCGCTTCCTTTATGATCTTGATCAGATCCACGGCCTCGATATCCTCTGTAGGGATGAAATCCACACAATTCTCTACCTCGGCAGGCTCTATGATCACGCTCTTTATTTCTTTCCCACATGGATTTGGTGCATCCTCAACGGAAACCACCTCACCACATACACTGGAATGTACACATGTACAATCATCGGAACTGCATTCTCCGATCATCTGACCAACCAGAATTTGATCGCCTTTTTTGACCAATGGATCACAATCGGTCCCATTGTGCTGCCGTAGGGGAATTATCACTTTCTTCGGAATATTCCCCATAACATTGATATCTGCCAAGAACAACAACTCCTTATAATGCGGACTCCCTTTCTACTTCCGGTGGTTTTTCACCAGGTATCGTCACATCAATGGTCTTTGTCGAGAAATCCGTTGCCGGATTTGTGGTTGCCGGGTCTGAATCATATCCCAATGCTGCCCAGTTCACAGGCGGCGTGGTCTGATGACATGTTTCACAATCAGGCAATACCTTGAAGTGCACATTATGGAGAGAAGTGGTACTGGATGCACCATGGCAATCATCACACATTAACGGATCTGCCATACCGACCTCAGAGCCTGCGATGTTGTGACCCAGGCGGTAGTATAGGTCCACATGCCTGAGAACTGCATCCGGATAATCGGCAGCGCCATCATTGTTGCCATCATATCCACGCATCTCATTGTATGTCACCTCGCCATCAAGGTCCACATCTGCATCCTGCACATAGGATACCGGAATTGGGTCACCGATCGATCGACTTGTGTTCGGGAATTCTGCAACATCAGCATCTTCACCCGCGTCCCACCAGATACCTGTGATAACATTGAACGGCGCCAGCTTCACATCAATATCATCCTTTCCATCAATGATCTGTAACTCGCCGGAAGACATCCCATTGGACCATTCCAGTACAGGAGTGAAATCGGATGTCCTTAATGAATCCTCCCTCACACCACTGGACCAGTCGAACGACTCGATGGGGGTTCCGCCAGCAAGTTCTCCTCCTGAAAGTGCAGGGATGTGACAGGACTCACATGTAATGGACTCCAGGTGCGCATCAACGACCCCACCATGGGAGATCCCTTCATGACAACTCGAATCTGTGCAACTGCGCATATGTACGATCTCGCCATGAATGCCCTCATGATCTACAGCTTTGGCCTCACCTGGGGCTGGCATCGATCCTGCAATATTATGCCCCTCTGACACATGACACTCCACACAATTCACTTCTGCATGCACATCATAAGCAGCATAATCCTCTTCGCCCCACATAACAGCAGTGGTTATCGCATCGCCGCTATGACAGTTCGTATAACAGGATGAACTATCAGGGGCTCCATTCACAGAATCATGGAACACAACAAGCAAGGGATAAGGCGTGAGAACATCAAGCAAATAGGTACCGATGTGTATAGGATCCTTCTGGATCACACTCCTTCCATCGACCAGGGCCGCATTGTTCGCAGTCTCCATGTTGCCTGACTGAATAGCTGCTGCACGCTTCTCAGCATCATACAGACCATACTGCTCATGACAGATCATACAATCGATCTCAACACCGTATTCTTCCATCACTCCGCCACCCGGATGATACTGGCCGAACTTCTCTACCCATGCATCATTGCCTTCGGCATCAACATCAAAATTTGTCAGAGGAGACCATTCATTGATATCCCTCTGTACATGAGAAGATGTTGCCACATGATCATAGACCATGAAATGACAACCTTCGCAACTTGACTCTGACCACCTTCCCTCTGTCATATAGTGATACGCGATCACTTCATTCCCTGAATAACCGAGGCTTGCATAAACACCTGCGAACGCGAACATTACAACCGCGATCGCAATCAGAATAACATTCAATTTTGCCATTAATATCACATTCGTTATTTATTGATATCCTCAAGTTCCTTTACCACAACGCCCACGATGTTCCTCAGCCGTTGTTCATTCATCAATTTCATATCATCCGAGATATAATTGTTCAGTGAGAACTTTTTAGGGATCT
>Ga0255382_10123_pt1 | contig 11267 bp, 6 predicted proteins | sample ANMaggSeSYBR01H9_FD_182101 | JGI IMG/M metagenome (GOLD analysis project Ga0255382, IMG submission 182101) | Sediment cell enrichment communities from methane seep in Santa Monica Basin, California, United Staets - ANME aggregate JGI... | ecosystem: Environmental > Aquatic > Marine > Cold seeps >... | reverse complement strand
ATTAACCTTTTTGTAGATTTTTTCAATGACAAAGGAATTAAGTGGCATGTTCCCGCCTATTGGGATGGAAATCACCGCTGGGTTGTCCGTTTTTCTCCTCCCTCTCCCGGTCATTATTCCTATGAAAGTTCCTGCTCAGACTCCAACAATTCAGGCTTGCACAGAAAAACTGGTGAAATCACAGTGCAACCCGATACCAGCAGCAATTCCCTTTACAAACACGGCCCGCTTCAAGTGATGCCCGATAAACGCCATCTCCAACATCAAGATGGCACGCCCTTTTTATGGCTTGCTGATACATGGTGGTTGGGCTTCACAAAACGGATCAGTTTTCCAGGTGAATTCAACCAACTTGTACAAGACAGGCTGCAAAAAGGATATAATGTCGTGCAAATTGTTGCTGGCCTTTACCCCGATATGAATTACTACGATGAACGAGGAGCAAACGAAGCTGGCTTTCCCTGGACGAAAGATTTTTCCGGGATCAATCCTGACTATTTCGATATGGTCGATCTTCGTATTTCTCACATGGTTCATGCCGGAATCGTTCCCTGCATTGTGGGTTCATGGGGATACTTCATGGATTTCGCTGGTATGGATGTTCTCAAAAAGCATTGGGAAGTCTTGATCGCGCGTTATTCATCTTATCCTGTTGTGTGGTGCGCTGCGGGGGAAGCATTAATGGATTATTACCTCGCAGATAAGACCTCCGATCTCGAAACACGCCGTCAATCCCGCCGTCAGGAGTGGTCTGTCCTAATCAAACACATCCGCACACTCGATCCCTATCAACGCCTGGTCACTATTCACCCCACCCAATTTGGACACAAACAATTAAGTGATCCTGAGCTGATCGATTTCGACATGCTCCAGACTGGACACGGCGGGTATGTCAGCCAGGGGCCGACAATCGATTCGGTTAACCAGGCGCTGGAACATGAACCCACAATGCCCATTCTTGTTTCAGAAGTGAATTATGAAGGAATTGGCGAAAGCAGCCGCGAAGAAACCCAACGTTTTCATTTTTGGAGCTGCCTCCTCAGCGGTACAATGGGACACACCTATGGAGCTAATGGCTTGTGGCAGCTGAATAGGCGTGACATGCCATATGGACCATCACCGCACGGCATGTCCTGGGGAGATATCCCCTGGCAGGAAGCCGCTCAATTAAACGGTGCCGAACAAATTGGACTTGGTAAAAAATTTCTAGAAAAATTGTCGTGGTGGCAGATACAACCCCAACCCCATTGGATCAGTCATCATCAGAATGAAGATAATCGGATGCAATGCTATATGGCCGGCATTCCCTGCCAGTTGAGACTGGCCTTTTTCCCCTCGAATATGGCATGGGTGGCTTGGGGTGGTAAGATGAAAGTCCTCGCCCTTGAACCTGACATCCGCTATCAATGTTCATTCTTTGATCCTAAAACCGGGCGTGCGTACGATCTGGGGATTAGTGAGGATAGTGAATTTGTGGTTCCAATACCCCCCCTTTTTCAAGATTGGGTACTGGTTATGAAGGTTATTGCAGAATAAATCAATGTGTTGTATGGAATAGTTTCTTGCAACGGCTTATCAAATACAGTGTACTATCTGTTTCTTAATTCCCCGGTTTTCCTGTGGATTTACGCAGCACCAATTTTGAAGGGATTAATATCTGGGTTTGTTCAGGTTGATTGCCCTTCAAAATGGCAATCAACAGTCGTGCAGCCTGTTCTACCAGCATCTCTGATGGTTGATGAACGGTGGTAATACCCGGGTAAACCCGCTTGGAAATATCCAGATCGTCATGCCCGCAGATAGAAATGTCAACAGGTATCTGCATTCCTGATTCTTGGACAGCAAAAATCGAACCCATTGCCACCTCGTCATTACCCGCGAAGATCGCGGTAGGACGATCCTCCCGTTCGATCAATGATTTAGTAGACCAGTAACCACCGTCGAACGTAAATTCAGAATCAAGGACCAGCGTCTCATCAAATGGAACATGGTAGGAATCCAACGCCGCACGAAAGCCATAAAATCGATCAAAACTAGAACGCATATTTCGCGGGCCCATCAGAAAGCTTATTCGGTGATGCCCGAGATTGATCAAATGCTCTGTCATCTTGTATGCCCCTTGATAATCATCTCCAGCGATATAAGGTAGTTTCTCGCTACGGTTAAACGGATTTACCTGAACTAGAGGAGTTTTATAAGTTTGAAGCAGATCAGCGATAAAGCCATCAGCATCACACGGAGGGGTGGTCATAAAGCCATCGTAACGACGTTGATTGACCAGCTCCACCAAATTCTGTTTCGACTGCGAATGTGTTGGAAAATAAAGCTGGATCAGAATTTCAAAATTCTCCTCATATCCCAAATCAAGCAGTCTGGGCAAGAGAGCAGAAGTGGATTGATAGAAACCTGGATATAACAACAGGCAGATAGATGAGCTCTTCTGCGAAGCCAATCTGCGTGCAGAAAGATTCGGAGCGTAGCCAGCTACTCGAATTGCTGCTTCCACCTTTTTGCGAGTGGCTTCGCTGACATGCAATTCCTTATTAATTACCCGCGAAACAGTTTTGATCGAACAATTAGCTATGCGGGCTACGTCTTTGATCGTAGCTGACAAAATAATTCCTCCAGTTCGTTAAACCTAATTATAAGCGTTGGCAATGGAAACCGCAACCATTATGACAGCGTAATCATTTATTTACTTTTTTTCCATTAACAACTTTACCAATTTAAGAAAACTAAACCAGGTTTTCTATCATTTCTGGTTGTTTTTTCACTCTATAACTACTATTTTCATAATTTTCATTTCCATTTTATAGAAATTGGTATTGACAACGTTGTCAATTATTGTATAATCTATCTTAAATCATTTCTGTACTTGAGATGGAGTTATTCATGAATAATCGAATTGAAATAATTAACGAAAATGTTCTTGAAGGTCAGCAAAAACGGTTATCTGCGGAAGTACAGGCCGTCCTCGCTGAAGACCTGAATCCTGAAACAATCCTTACAGAGGGCATGGTTGCTGCGATGGCAGAAGTAGGGCGTTTCTTTGAAGAGGACGAATACTTCGTTCCTGAGATGCTCATTGCTGCACGGACCATGCAAGCCGGCCTCTCCTTGCTCAACCCCCACCTTGCCGAAGCAAATGTGCAATCTGCAGCTACGATCGCTATCGGGACTGTCAAAGGCGATTTGCATGATATTGGCAAGAACCTGGTAGCTATGATGCCTGAAGGCGCCGCCTTTGAAATCATTGACCCTGGAACCGATGTCTCTGTGGAAAAATTTGTTGAAGCAGTGAAAAAGAATGATATTCAGATACTTGCCCTCTCAACTCTGCTTACCACCAGCATGGAGAATATGAAAGTTACGGTCAACGCACTCGAGGAAGCCGGTCTGCGCAGCAAGGTCAAGGTCATGATTGGCGGCGCGCCAATCAACACCACCTACGCCAGAGAAATCGGTGCTAATGGTTACTCAGCAGAAGCAAGCCAGGCAGTTCCCCTGGCAAAACAACTGATCCAATAAAAACTATATTCTAAATCGAGGTAAAGAAATGAAAGAATACCGATCCCTCAGCATTAATAATATTGACGATTTTCTCTTTGGCGTCAGCCCCAACCCGATCACCCTTAAGAATGGTCTTACTATCGGCAAGGGAACCGTTTATCCAGAATTGAATTTTACCCTCCCCACCATGATCATTGACAAAACCACATTGCCTGAAGTGTGTGCACAATACACTCAAATGATCGAAGGTGTCTGTAAACGCGCGGTTGAGCTTCAGATTGATGGCTTCGTCGTTGAGTATGAATTACTCCCTGAACTCACCCTTGAACCAGAATGGGGTGTAGAAGTAACCAAAATCTTGCGCGACACCCTGAACAAGACCGAAGCCAAACATGGTATTAAAACTGCCTTACGAGTCACCCCCAATGATATTCGTGAATTTGCCCGCCCCCCATTTCTTCGTCAGGGCAAATATGTAGACGCCATGTTCCGTTCCTTCGAGCTGAATGCAGCCGCTGGTGCTGATTTCCTCGCTATCGAATCTACGGGCGGAAAAGAAATCCACGATGAAGCCATCATCACTGGAGACCTTGCCACCTCAGTTTTCTCGCTGGGTATCCTTGGGGCGCATGACATGGCGTTCCTGTGGGATCGCATCGTGGACATCTCCAACACCTATAATGTTATCCCCGCTGGCGACACTGCCTGCGGTTTTGCCAATACAGCAATGGTACTTGCAGAAGGGAAATTTATACCCCGCGTCTGGGCAGCTGTCATCCGAGTTCTTACAGTTGCCCGAAGCCTTGTTGCATATGAACGAGGCGCTTTAGGACCGAGTAAAGACTGTGCATATGAAGGTCCTTTCCTTAAAGCCATCACGGGTTACCCAATCGCTCTGGAAGGAGCTGAAGCAGCCTGCGCTCATCTCTCCCCCATCGGCAATATCACCAAAGCGGTAGCCGATCTGTGGAGCAATGAATCTGTCAACAATGTCAAACTCCTCGGAGCTATGGCCCCCACCGTTTCGATGGAACAATTAATCTACGCCACCCGCCTGATGAATGCTTCCTCCAGTGAAGGCCCTCAATATGCCCGCAAGATGCGTGATTGGTGTGTCGCATCTGATGCAGGACTCGACCCACAGGCTTATATCCTTCGACCAGACGTGGTACTCGACCTCTCATCTGCGATCATCAGTGAACCAACCGCCTACCTGCGTACCCGGCGGGCAGCTTTGGAGACTGTTGATCTGCTCCGTAAAGCATCTGAAGCAGGTGAATTCACCCTCTCGCGGGTAGAAACCCGCTGGCTGAATAGGCTCTCTCGTCAGGCAGAAGAATTGCCAGAGGATGAAGACCAGTTTATCGCTCAAATGCTTGAATTAGTTGACAGAAAAAAAGTGCGTCTTGAAGAATATGATATTCAGGGATAAGGAAAATCATCTGTTCTCCCTCCTAAATCAAATGTGATTTGCATACCGAGCATATCAAAATTACTGCTGATTAAAAACCAGCGGTAATTTTATTTTGCATAATATATTTGATCTGACTTTTTTGTTTTGTACCATTATTTTCATATAGATTCTAATTACCCTCTTTCCCTTGACGTACAAACTTTTTTTCATTACATTGACGGGTGTGGTGAAAATTCTGAACAAATTTAATAATTTCTAAAAAAGAGGAAACCGAACATCATGAAATTAATTGATCTTGTAAAACAACACAAAAACCGTATGGTTATGCCCTTGATGGGGTTTCCCGGTATTCAACTCACCGAAACAAATATCAAACAAAATCTATTCGATGGCGAGCTTCATTTTAAAACCATTCAATCATTAGCCAACAGGTTCCAGCCGGATGTAGTTTTCTCAATGATGGATATGACAGTTGAAGCATCAGCCCTGGGGCTTCAAGTACAGCATCCTTTGAATGAGGCTCCTTCAGTAATTGCTCATCCAGTGAAGGAGTTATCAGACCTGGCACAATTCGAGGATATTGATTTCCTTGCGGGTAAGAAATTACAAGCATTTTTAGATACAATTCGCTTCATGAGTAAACACCTTGACAGATTAAGTGGAGCCTATGTGATTGGGCCTCTCTCTCTGGCAGGTTTAATGATCGGTGTTACAGATTTAGCATTGGCCACTGTAGACCAGCCGGCATTGGTAACGAATGCGGTAGAGTTATCAACAAAGTTGATACAACTATATGCGCAGGAACTTACCAAAGCAGGTGCTGACATGATTTGTGTTCTTGAACCAACCGCAGTATTGCTCTCACCGAGATCCTATCGAAAATATTGCGGTCAGGCAATTCAAACATTGATCGCAGGTTTGGATTGCTCATCCATATTACATGTCTGTGGTGATAGCAAGCATTTGCTGAAAGAATTGTCTCAAAGCGGAGCACAGGGGCTAAGTCTGGATAGCCTCGTAGATTTTCGCACCGCAATTCAAATCATTCCAGAAGATGTAGTATATATTGGGAATATCGACCCGGTGCGGATAATGGTAAATGGCACGACAGAAACAGTAACTGAGGCAACACATAATTTGTTACTGGAAATGAAGCCCTATCCTAACGCCATTCTTAGCACAGGGTGTGACTTGCCTCCAGAGACACCTCTGGAAAACATTAATGCTTTGATGAAGACTGCGAGAAATTTCGAATACTAAAATGAGTTTCAAAAGGAAACCAGTTGGAAAATCAAGCAGTGATTATTTTCTAATCATTTTGCTGCCAACAGACGTTCTGTCAGATGATCATAAAATTTGTCGAAATCTTTCCAGCGCAGGGCGGCTTTCACCTTCGATCCGTTTGGGTCAACCACGTTAATTCCCGCATCTGTTGTCAGGATACTAACCTCCTCAATTTCTACCAGGTCATCAGCGTAAGCCAGATAAATGGCGACCGTGTCAAATAGCGTACTGGATTTTATGTTCGAATCCAACGCCATATGTTCATTCAATGTTGACCAAACATCATAATTTTCCATCACAGCACGTAAAATGGGATTCTCTGATTGACGAATCTGCTGATAGCGTTCGCCTTCTAACACCACTAATCCACAGGTATCAAGTGGTGTGATGATCTTCTCTAACCACGGAGCAGCAATTACCTTTCGAAAAGCCTCAATATCATTTACAACATTAGCTTCAGCAGACACTTCAGAACTACCGCCATAACCGACATAGATGCTGCCATGCATGCCGACAAAGCTCGCATTTTCCACGATGCGAGGTTCAATTTCAAGTGCTTTTGCCAGGTTTGTCACCACCCCGATTGCAATGATCGTCACAGGTTCAGGAGATGCCATCACAAAATCAATCATCGCCTGCACCCCATCCTCATGGACAACCCCCGGATATTCGTCAAGTTGATATCCTTCCACCCACGGACGTTGCGGATAAGGAAGATCACACTCCCGCGAAATACCAATTCCAATCGGCACCTCCGTATGTCCAGCAATCTCCATCAACTTTGCTGTCAACCGGGTTCTATGCTGGGTATCACCATGTTCAGTAACAATCATTTTTAAATCCAATTCCGGGCTTCCCAACAGCATCGCCAACGCCCAGGTATCATCAATATCCGTACCAATATCAGTATCTAAAATCACTGGAATTTTCTTCTGAACTAAACCCATTTTCTACCTCCGATTTTTTTCTGCCCTTAACCTAACAATTACATGATTGTATCAAAAAGTAAGATTCAATCGCGAAATCGAAAAGAAATGGAAAATATTGCCCTCCCAAAAAAAGTGATGTCTATTCAGGGTGAAAAATATTTCAAGATTTACGTTTTGCCAATGCCAGAATCATCCCTAGAGCAATCGAGAGAACGGCCGCCATCATAACGCGGTATTCAACCGGCAGTAAAAACGTAATAGTATGGGCAGGAATCCAAAAGAAAGGGATTGTTTTAGCGATCACAACTGAGAAAAACTGCCCCCCAGTCAATCCTTTCAACAATCTGATTTAATCCAGGCGTAACCCCCTCAAATCTCAGGTCAAAATAAGTATCTGTAAATCGATGAAAAGCCATCATCGCTGGCGCGAAGATCACATTCATAATAGCACTGATCATAAAAGCATTCAAAAGCGCAGACTCACTTCGCGGCAAGAAATCTTTCTCAATCGCTGCCATCACTCCCCCACTGAACAATTGAAACGCAAGTGCGATCACCATACCAAGAAAACCCCATACCAGCGCGCGGGCAATTATATAAGAAGGAACCTTCCACCCACCGGTACGGATACGACGCGCCAGCAACTCACCCATCGGTGCCAGAAGCATAAATTTCAAAAAGGCCGTCATGTAGGGGAAATTCGCATTCATCCACTGATAACCATCAGCCATAGGGGGCATCAGCATAATCGCCAGCACTACACCTACAGAAAAAAACCACAGAAGATCATATTTCAAGTTTAATTTTTCGCTGTTTTCAGCATTCATAGCTCCATCCTTCTTAATTTAATCGGTACAGTGTAACCAAAAATAATTGCCCCCTCTATTGTACTGAAAAAGGAGCCGCCTTGTAAGACAGCTCCTTTCATCAGCTAGAAATATTTTGTTATTTAATTACTTCGATAAGCACTGCTCGCACCAGACGACGGAAGAGATATTCGCCGCTGATCTTGTCATAACCTTCACACGTCATCAAAGTCAACCAGTCATAATCTTTATGTTCAAATGTCTTCTTTAGATTACCGGCAGAAACCAGCCTCATTTCTCGAACTTCGTACACATACGTCGCTCTGAAAGCTTGAATTTCTATTTGATCACCATAATGAAGTTCATTCAAATTGGCAAATGGGCCGGGGTGGTTGGTTTCTGTCCAGTTGTGAGCTGTGATAACTGTATTACCGCTCCATGTCGGATAGGCCGATCCTGTCAGGTAACCAGCATCGTCACCCAACCATGTCACATCCCAATCACCTTCATAAATCGGAACAGTAACAATATTGACACTCAGGTCAAGGTCAGGAATCTCGAGGATGAGAGCATCAGATCGATAACTCTTCTCAACAGGCTGCAATGGAAGCACTGTGATTAATCCCGGTGCAAAGCCTGTATCTGGAAGCACCTCAGGAGCCAGCCAGGATTCCTCGGCCTCTGCAACAATCGCCTCGCCCGGGTCATCCACATCGCCATCGCCATTCAAATCTGCATCAAGTGTCGCCCGATTATCTACTCGGTTAACACCGTGATTGACGCGAACATTGAAAGAAATCGCAATATCATTCACTGCCTCTTCCGGCGTTGTTGCACCCAGATCTGGCCCCAAAGTGCCTACCCAGACAATCCGCCCGCGAGGATATTCCAGAGTTATACCTTCGTAATAACAGTAAGTTGTCGTTGTGCTGGTTGATCCATCTTCATCACAGACTACACCAGTGTTTGTGCTGCCAGTCGGCAATACACCAGTCGGCAGCGGATACCCGCTGTATACGCCGGTATCTTCAAACATCGTCCCTAACGGAATTTCATCACTTGCTTCAGCATTGATCGCGACAATATTGGTATCGTTGATCCAAATCATCGTCCAGGTAAGATAAGGTACACCGGAAGCGTCAACCAATTTGACACCAAAAGGAGGATCAAAGAGGTTCGGTCCAAAATCAAGCGGGGTCGGTTCATTATTGTTTGTCGGGTCACCGTCACTCGGTTCAGGATCGGGATCATCACCATCTTGTGAGTCATCCATTATTTCCTGGCCTGTGGGGTTGTCGGCTGTAGCATTCGCTGTATTATCAAAAGGTCCACTATTGGCAGGAATCACACGTACAACAACGGTGATAATTCCACTGGCATCGACATCTAAAGAATTGGTGCCATCTTCCAGCATATTCGTATCACCTGTTCCACCAACACCATCAAAACCAGGCCAGTTCACAGTAAAGTCATCACTGCTTAATTCAATAATATCAACCAGAACAGTTGGATCTGCAAAGACCGAAGAGAAATCATCCGTTACCTGTAAATTACTCAGTGTCACATTACCATAATTGCGCACCAAAATTTCGTAAGTCACATCCCATGTCCCGGGACTAACCTTAACAGGATCTCCGACCACTCTTTTGGCAACACCGATCAAACCAGCATCGGCCAAATTTTGAGTGTCGTCGTCATCATCTGTAACTTCATTTCCTTCACCCGGGTACTCGCCTGTTGCAGTGGCAGTATTGGTAAAGGTACCGTCGTCCACATCTGCCTGCGTGAGGGTATAAATACCGGTAAAGGTAGTGCTGTCCGTTTCATTTAAACCAAGAGTTGCAATCGGTCCGCCCGAAATTACAACTCCCCCCACTGTGTCTTCGATGGTAACGTTTGAAAGGGTCACATTGCCCGTATTTTCAACGGAGAATTCATAGGTAATCGTGTCTCCAGCATCAACCTGATCATCAGGGGCAACCACATCCATGTTGAGCGTGCCGGTCTTGATCAGTTCAATCGCCGGCTGACGATCAAATTCAATCACCGCAGAACCTTCTGCGGGTTCGCTTTCATCACTATCGCCTACTGCTGTATTGGTAAAGCTGCCGTTATCAAAGGCCTCTCGCGTAACCACATATGCTGCTTCGCAGGTAATAAATTCATCCACATTCAAAGTCGTCGGAATCACAGGATCACAGGTGCCCAATGTCACACCATCTCCAGGATCAGTCACAGTTACATTCGTCAAGGTCTGATTACCGGAATTGAGGACAATGATTTCATAGTCTACAGTGTCGCCAACCTCATAGGGCGGATCAGTAATGACTTCTTTATACACTTTCAATTTTGGGTTTTCTGCGATTGGCACTGTAATGCTGTCTGATTCGGGGTCTGTCTCAGCGCTATCGCCAAAGGCAGTGTTGCTGAATTCTCCCGCATCCACATCAACTTGCGTAACCTCATGCGTTGCCTCACAAACCATCAAAGCACCGACAATGAGCTGTGACCCCAAACCGGGTAAACATGTGCCCAACACAACATCTGTGCCAGGATCTGTCACTTGAACATCACTCAGAATCATCGTGCCAATGTTTCGAACCCTTATTTCATACACGATCGTATCGCCCAGCTCATAAGGAGCGCTTGAGGTTGTTATTTTATTGACGCTCAATGCAGGACCGCCTGTAAGTGGCACAGTTTCGTCATCATTGACTGGATCGGTCTGATCGCTATCAGCGTAAGCCGTATTCGTAAATTCACCAGTAGTAATATCATCGTTTGTAACAATATGTGAAGCTGTACAGATCATTGCCATTCCCGCTGCCAGCGTGGAACCATTAGATGGCACGCAAGTTCCCATGGTCACATTCATGCCTGGATCAGTCACGGTAACATTGCTGAGACTGATATCACCTGCATTCCGCACTACTATACTGTATATAATCGTATCACCTGCGATAAATACACCATCAGTGCCTGAACCATTGCCAACATTGGAAACATCCTTGCTGATTTGCATTTCAGGCGAGGCATGTACCGTTAGAGTATCAACAGCCTCCACCTTGTTCGTGGCGCCCTCATCAGTTACAACTGTTCCTTTTGGAATCCTATTTACATATTCACCGGCGACGATACTCGAAACCGGAACTTCGATCGTACAAACTTCATAAGCAATCAATGCGCCGCCAACCAATTCAATATACTGTGAACCGACAACCGCATCCAATGTACCTCCACAATCAGTGGTTGGGGCAGGCGCTGGTGATTCAGCGATGACTAATCCCGCCGGCAGTATGCCTGGAAGATTATCGATCACGCCCA
>Ga0255382_10121_pt1 | contig 11317 bp, 7 predicted proteins | sample ANMaggSeSYBR01H9_FD_182101 | JGI IMG/M metagenome (GOLD analysis project Ga0255382, IMG submission 182101) | Sediment cell enrichment communities from methane seep in Santa Monica Basin, California, United Staets - ANME aggregate JGI... | ecosystem: Environmental > Aquatic > Marine > Cold seeps >... | reverse complement strand
CCAAATAGGATCTGTTCAATACAGTATTATTTTCAAGTGTTTTTTCAAAACCAAATACTCGGATGTGATCAACATCAGATTGAACGAGCGAAGTGGGAATTTTCCATTCAACAGGAATAGCAGAAAATTGAACAGGATAAACGAAATAACCAGATTGGATTATAGAACGGGCTATCCATGGGGCAAAACAAAGTGTAAACAATAACAGAAATTTTATTACGTGCTGTCGGTTTCGTTTTAATTTGTCAGAGAAAATAAAATACAGTGGAAGTAATAAAATTGGGAGTGTCGAAATTTTAATCGTAATTGCAAATATCGAGATTAACACAATAGCCAATAACAGAAGCTCTTTTTTTTCATTGTTCTTAATGTATTTATACGAGAAAATAAAAACCAGCCATATCGCAATTGCGGCTGGTAAATCCGTTGATGGCGAAGAAAGTTCACCACCTAAAGTGATCATTGCTAATGGTATTAATAATATATGTATGAACAATTCAAAGGTTAACTTGTTTTTGCGGAAGAAAAATTCACTTATACCAAAAACTGCAAAATAACAACTGAAAAAACCATTCATTACATGAAAAGACTGTTTCCCTAAAAAAGAGAAAGAAAAAATTGCATTCTGTATAAACCAACTCGAATTATACGCGAAGCGTATAAAAAAATTACCAAGGCCTTTTATGACTGGATAAGACTCTATCCAATGGATGGATTGGGCATGATAAAGATTTGTATCGGCATTTTTAACCAAACCTGAAGTGATATAGGCTGAAACAAGAATTACAACCCCAATGAATAAAAGTGAAACGATTATTCCGTTTTTCTTGAGTTTTTCAGTGAAAATATTTTCATAGGTGAAAAGGGCCTGCCTTCTAATTACAACAAAAAGTATCAAAATAAAAATTAGAATAAGATGAGTCAACAGACCCGTTTTAAAGAATAAAGATAGAAATGACCCTATTGTACTGACTGCGACCATTCCTATTGCTATTAGTGGAAAAATCGTTTTATTATTAATAACTTTTGATAAATCTTTGTTTGGTGAAAATAAATTCCAGACGAGTAATCCGTAACTTAGAAACAGAATTGTACAATAAAGCCAAATAATTATAATTGCAAGCATATTATATTTTTCCCAAAAGCCCTTAAACTTCAATACTCCAGCCACGCCAACCAGCTTTGAATTTCTGCCATATGCGTGCTAACCAGTCTCACGCGCACACTACTGGAAACTCACTCAATTTGACAGAAAAACCTCTCTATGCCGAAAGCTTCTTTTGTGCCAGATCACGCAGTGCCCCAACATCAGGAAGGTTCATAATTTCCCAATTCTCAAAAACGACATTAAAATGATCCTCAACTGCCATCAGCAGTGTCACATGTGACATTGAATCCCAGGCGTCAAGATCGTCCGCTGTCATCTCAGGGGTGAGAGCGATGCTGTCATCATCGAAAACCATCTGAAAAACGTCGGTTAATTCTTTCATTACATCCATAACTAAACCTCCATGGTGGAAACATCCCCCAGGTCTTCCCCGAGGTATTCAGCTTTCAGTACTCTACGCAATATTTTACCACTGCGATTTTTCGGTAGTTTTTCGCGTTGATAATATTCACTCGGTACCGCGATTGGTGAGAGCCGGTTAGAAATATGAATCCGGCATTTCAGCTCAATCTTGCGTGACCATTCTATCTCTTCTTTTAATGTCACAAACGCCACAATCTTTTCATACATCATCGGGTCTGGTGCACCAATCACAGCCACGTCAACGATCTCAGGAATTTCCAACAGGGCGCTCTCAACCTCAAACGGTCCTACAAGGTGACCGGAAGGATTGATGACATCGTCGTTACGTCCCACAAACCAGAAGTAGCCATCCTGGTCAATTTTCGCCAGGTCGCCGGTATCATAATACTCACCATGGAACTTTGCATTATACACTTCTGGAATATTGAGATATTCGACAAACATAGAGTGCCAGCCTTTCTTAAGCCACAGACTGCCCACGGTATCTGGTGTTTCACATACTTTGTCATCAACAGCGATAACTGCAGCGGTGCCTTCCACTGGTTTTCCCATTGATCCAGGTTTGATCGCAAGTCCGGGTCGATTGACAATCATGTGCCCGCCTGTTTCTGTCTGAAACCAGGTATCATAAATTTCTTTCCCCAGCATACGCCGCACCCAATGGATAATCTCAGCGTTCAATGGTTCACCCACACTGTAGATACGTTTGAGAGATGATAGGTCATATTGGCCTTTGATTTTATTTTCCTCACGCATCAACATTCTCAATGCCGTTGGTGCCGTATACCACACCGTAATTTTTTCTTGCTCAAGTAATTTAAACCACGATTCTGTCTTAAAGGTACCTCCAAAGTGCACCTGTGTATGCCCCAAACACCAGGGGCCGTAAATGCCATAGGTTGTACCCGTCACCCAACCATGATCTGCTGTGCACCAATAGACATCGTCTTGTTCGAGTTGCAGCACATCCTGCACCGTTCGGCGCTGATGTTCGAGGGAACCATGCACATGCATTACGCCTTTTGGTTTTCCGGTCGAACCGGAAGTGTAATGCAATACAGAGGGGGTTTGCGGGTCGGTTGGCGCTACAGTATATGAGGCACCTTTTCCTCGCAGCAGCGCTGGAAAACTGCGTATTTTTTCGTCTTCATCGTCTTTTAAATCCACCACCAGCACCGTTTCTAAGGAGGGTAAATCATTCATCACATCTCGAACGCGCCGCAGTAAACTTTTTTTTGTAATAATGACCTTAGCTTCCGCATCCGACAACCGGTCATAGATCGCTGATTTACCAAAGTTTGAGAAGAGAAGACCTGCCACAGCCTGCATTTTTAGAATCCCCAGGAAACTGAAATGTACCTCCGGCATGGCTGGCATGTAAAGAAAGATGCGATCACCCTTGCCATAGCCAAGTGCTTCAAGGGCATTGGCATAACGGTTTGATTCCCAATTGAGATATTCGAAACTGACATCTGTACGGTGAAAATCAGAGTCAATCCAGCGAAATGCGGTTTTTTCAGCACGTCCCTGTTCACATTGATAGGCGGTGCAGAGATATCCAATATTATTGTTTTTGGGCATGAGACTCCCTCCTATTATCAATGAAAATCTTCGTTATAAATCAAACATACTGTCTTCGCAGTATGTTTGATTCAATAATACAACACTTTCCAGTCAACATACTAGATTTTTACCTATCCTATGATGAAAAGAGAGTAGGGATGGGCAGATCGGTATTTGTCATATTGAGCAAGAACGGGCAGAGCCCGTTGGCGTCGAAATATCTCTAAAAAGTACGGGGTGATGCCGTTTTTCACTGAGATGAATCGGTTATCATTCTTTGATCTCGTCCAACACCAGTGAATATTCATCCAGAAGGATGCCATCCACACTGATTGCAGACATCTGAAGCCTGTCATCGTTGATCTCCAACAGCACAAAGTGAGTCTGGTGAGTATATATCTGGCTCTCAGGGAGATAGGGGCCAGCGGCATACAGGATGGAAGAACCGCCGCCAGAAACCAGATAGGTGATGTCATTGACCAGCAGGCGCTCGTAATGGTGAAAATGGCCGGAGAGCACGAGTGGTACGCTGCCAGCCGATTCAAACTGCGGCACCCACACCGCACGTGTAAAGGCGCTGTCTTGCGGGTGAACAACACTGCTGCTATAAGGCGATACGTGAAAGACCGGAATCACAGCACGGTAATTGTCATCAGTCAGACGTTCTGCCAGCCATGTTTCCTGCGCATCTCGCCCGGGGAGTCCGAAGATGGTCATTGCATCGAGAAGGAGGATTTGCAGGTCACCGGCCGGCAGCAGCGCAAATTGACCTGTAAATGATTCATCATCGGCCGCGGGATCATCCTCTGAAAAGGGCGGGAAAACATAGGCATAGAAGGGCTGTCCCTCATAGCGCATGTCAGCATCATAATCGTGGTTACCAGGAACAGTGTAGACTGGCATCTGATGTAAAAGCGGCTCAAAAGGGGTGAAGAATTTTTCAGCATACGATTCAAAGGGATCCACACCATAGCTGGTCTCATCCACCACGTCTCCCAGATTAAGCACAAAATCAAGGTCTGCCTGGGCCATTTGTTCGATCAGGGCGGTGGTGGCGGTATCTCCAAAGCTGGCATCTCCGATGATGCCGATTCGGAAGAAGCGCTGTTTCTCACTGCGAGTTCTGACCTGCATCGGCGTCCAAGCCCGTGATTGAAAGGAGGGCTGCGTGAGCTGTCCATTTTCCTCCAATGACAGGATGATTTCATAGTTCGTGGCTGGACGAAGACCTTGAATGGTAAGCAGATGACGCGCATTGTCTGCGCCGAAAGCAGTCGTAATGGTGGGCAGTGTTTGATTCACAGGTTGCAGGGTGACGCTCCCCGTGGATGGATGGCTGAGTTCGAAAAAAAGGATAGCAGTATTCTCGGTCACATGCCGTATTGTGAGCGGGAGACGATAGGAAACATGACTGAGTGGCAGATCACTGGTGAGGCGGGTCGGCGCGGGTGACGGGCTGGACGTTGGATGGGGAGAGGCTGTCGCTGTGGGGGTTGCTGCACTTGTGGCTTCTTTTGTGTGTGTCATAGTAGACAACTTAACCGCAGTGGGCGTGATGGCCTGAGTCGGCGCTGGTTTACAGCCAGCCATCAGAAGCAGCAGGCCGCAGACACCTGCCAGCAGGAGATAGAACTCGCGCGATTTTGAATAACAATTCATCGAAATACCTCTCCTCGATTGTACGGGAAAAGCAGGATACGGGCAAATTATCCTATCCGTGACCTGACCACGACCCTTCCCCGCCAGGTTGTGAAATGTAATTTCTCTGTCCTTCTTTCTTGGTATTTCATCCTGCTTTATACTACAATGAAGGACGGAGGACGCTGCATGGTTGATGCAAATCCATCGGCGTCAATAAGTGGAAGCAAAAATCAGATTAAAATCATTCAACAACGAGGTAGCCACAACAAGGTGTACGAACTCTACTTACTGCCCATGCATCGTGTGGATGGGCTGGAGCAAAACCAGTTACAAGGACTCTTTCCGGCATTAGCGCCCAAACGCTGTCAGCGTTCGCGTGTGAATGATCGGTTGCTGCTGTGGCTTTCATTCGTCACAGGTGGAGATCAGGTTTCGGATGAGGAACTGAACGAATGGCTCAAAGATGCCGCTCGAACCTATTTCAATGCGCGCGGCACCATTACCAGTGGAATGCGGGTGATTGCGAACGATCTGAATGAAAAGTTTTTATCTCGTTCAACGACTCTTTCTCATGGAAATGGAAAAATTGGTGCCAAGCTCAACATGTCGCTTCTGCGCGGTGATGACCTTTATCTTGCGCATGCTGGTGCAGTTTACACTTTCCTTCTGCAAGATGATAAGATGACTCCTTATTTCAACACAAACAGCCATTCACAGGTACTGGGTTATGCTGAGGATATCCGCCCTCATTTTTTCCAGACGAAAATTCAGGTTGGTGATGTACTTCTCCTTTCCCCTTCACCTGCCCAGGGCTGGAACCGGCAAACACTGACCTTTGAGAAGCGCCCCTCGTTACAAAGCGTGCGCAGACGGCTTTTGAACAACACGCTTGGAGATTTTGAAGCATTGGTGCTGCAACTGCAAAGCGGTGAGAAAGGTGAATTCCATAAGATGCGCCTTGCAAATGCTCTTGGACAGGCGCAGCAGGCATCCCCTGAAGTGGATTCTCAAGAAGACTCAGTCCCTTCGCAGGATGATCAAGAAAAACCCATTCTCTCAGTCGAAACAATTGAAGCCGAGGACCAGTCGGTTGAGGAAAACCATCAGCCCGAGACAGTGGAAGAACCTGAAATGGCAGTTGGTTTAGAAACAAACTTACCTGACACAGAACCTGCGATTGATGAAAGTCTTAACCGGTCATCAGAAGAAACAGAGCAGAACAGCGATGCACAAGCCTCGCAAGAGAAAGAAATCCCACAGAAGCCAAAAGTTACTTTCGATTCAGTTATCGAAAAGCTGCCTTTTCCTGGTTTTGAAGAGAGTAAACGCCGCTTTGCAAAAATGTGGGTCAAACTACGCAAATTGAAGGATAATCCCCAATCCCGCATAGTAACTCAACCCCCTCTGCTACCTCAAACAGAAGACGGTGACAATCCTGAAGGCGAGGAAGCACAAGCTGAGGTGCCTTCAGAAAAAAAACAACAGGAGCCACAATTCAAGCTCCCGATTTCAAACAGTGTTTTGCTCTTTGTTGCTATCGCGGTTCCCCTGATTATCGCGGCGATCGCTGGAGCCACCTATCTAAAAATGGGTGTCGAAGAACAATTTGCATATTACTATGAAAGAGCTCACCAGATTTCGGTTGAGGCCATTGGTGAAACCGATAGTGAGGTAAAGCGCACCCGCCTTGAAAATGCGCTGCAATATCTTGAACAGGCTGAAACCTTCCGTTCTAATGATGATAGTCACGAACTAAGGCTGCAAATCGAAGCAGCACTGGATGATGTGGATGGAGTGATGCGTCTTGAGTTATTCAATATCATCGACAGCCAATTGAATGCTTCCATCGAAATCAGTAAGCTATTTGTGCTTAATCAGTATGACCTTTTTGCCCTAGACGGCAACAGCGGGCAGGTGCTGCATTTTATTTATGATGGTCAGATATATCAGCTTGATGACAACTTTGTGTGCGGTGGCAGCGGCCTTGAAAAATTTGTTGACATTGCTCCACTCTCTCCTTTGAATGAGAAGAGAGCTTCTGTGATAGCCATTGATGCTATTGGCTCTATCACATACTGCAAGATTAATGCAGAGCCAGAGAACGAAATGCTGAAGGTTCCTATCTTTGGCTGGTTGGATGTGACCGAGATGACGATGGAACGCAACGCTATCTTTACTCTCGATCAGGGGACAAGAGCTTTATGGCAGTATTATGGAAAAGGCCAGATATTTACAGATGAAGAACCATATCTCTTTTTCTCGCAAGACCCTCCTCTTGACCTGACCCAGGTTAAGGCGATGGATGTCTATAGTGATACGATTGTTTTTGTCGAGGAGAGCAACCAGGTGATGACCTGCGTAGTGCAGGCGATGACAGCGGAAGACCGCGAATGCTTTTACCTGCCGCCCATTGATAAACAAGGTGATCCAATTCCGCTTCAGCAAATGGACTGGGTTGATATCTATGCTGCGGATTTTCCTCCATCCTACTATCTTCTCGATCAGAACTCGCGAACACTCTATCAATTCAGCGTGCAGATGAAACTCAATAAATCGTTCCGTTTTTATGCTGCGGGAGGTGATTGGCTGCCCAAAAATGACATAACCGCCTTCACCGTGACCGACCAGCAGAACATTTTAGTGGCCTTCGGCAACAGAATCTACCTCGCACAAATCAAGTAATTAAAAATTCCTCTTGACAAATAATTCACTCTCATGTAAAGTTGTATCCATTATGATGAATACAGAATTTGTTCTCAACTCCCGAAAGCATAAGAAGGTTAAGCATTTCCTCCTGTAACAGGAAGGCTGCTTTTGCTTTGCTTTGGGCGTATAAGAACAAACCCGAATAAAACCGAACGAGACCTTCCTGCTACAGGAGGGTCTTTTGATTATTGGGTGAAGTCCTATCTGTCTTCATAAATCAAGAAAAGTAATTGTCCCAACAAAATCGAAAATCAAACTCATAAATTGCCAGAGACACAAAAATAAGTGTCACAGGAGCGTGAAATGTTGCTTATATTCAAACATCAACAGTTCTATAAGGCATAAATTCTTTCAAACGGTTGTCCAACCACAATGTATTGCCCAACAATGGGCGCTCTCATAAGGGAAAAGAAGAAAAATCATTATTGATAAGAAGAAGAATTATAAAGGTAACTATTAAATGAATACTCGAACGATTACTATTATTGTGCTATTGACTCTCACCGCTCTGTTGATTGGAGCCTGCGGACAGCAAGATGCTCCTGTATGTCTTGGCACCTCCGAAGATGCAATCATCGATCTTGAATGCCGCGAAATTACGTTTGCTGTTGAAAACGCTTACCTGCCTTTCAACTACATTGACGCTTCCACGAGTGAACCCGGAGGCTGGGATTATGTGACAATGGAAGAAATATGCACACGCTTACACTGTACACCTGTTTTTGAAGAAGCTGCATGGGACGGCATGATCCAGGCTGTTGCTGATGGACAGTTCGACATGGCTGGCGATGGAATTACGATCACTGAAGAACGCGACGAAATTGTTGATTTCTCAGATGGTTATCTGGATCTTCAACAGCGATTGCTTGTCCGGCTTGGTGAAGACCGCTTCTCAACCATTGAAGAATTTGTTGCCAACCCTGAATGGCTTCTTGGTACACAGGTCAGTACCACCAATTACGAAACCGCCATCGAATATCTGCCCGAAGACCGTATCTCCGCTTTTGAACAATTTCCTTTTGCTATTCAGGCCCTGATTGCTGGCGATGTTGATGCGGTCATGATCGACGCAGTCGTTGGTCTGGGGTATATGGGGGAAAACGCTGATCAGGTTGAGCTGATTGGGGCTGGAATCACCTCAGAAGAATTGGGTTTCTGTTTTCCAAATGGCAGCGATCTGGTTGAACCGATCAATGCAGCTCTGGTATCAATGAGAGCAGACGGCACTCTCAATAACATCAATGAACAGTTCTTTGGTCCTGACTTTGATGTTACCTACGACGATATTGAAGAATAATTTTTCATAAGTGAACATTCAAAAAAAGGAATCAATCAAATCAGTATCGATTGGTTTTTTCTCAGGAAACAGTTAGCCAACTGGTTTCCGAAATCCTCCCCAACGTGGTTGCCCGGTGGTTTGCTCACCGCCGGGCGCCGGGGGAGAGGCAACACCTGCTCATTTTACATTTTCGAATGAATAAAAACTTACAGGAGTTTCAACAATGGCATCTTATGAAATTGAACAAAAGGATATAATAAATTCCAACGTCCTTGAACAACTGAAAATTCAAAAATTCTCGTTAAAAGATTTCGATTGGCGGGAATTTCCGTGGTGGTTTGCAGCGCTGACCCTGATTTCTGCCATAACCCTGATTATTGTCCTGACCAACCCGGCCTACCATGAAGCATTTCTCTTCATCATCGCTGGTCTTGGCCTGACAGCCATCATTACGCTTGCGGCATTCTCTATCGCTATCGTTCTGGGCCTGATTACCGGCTTGAGCCGTATCTCAGACGGTGTCTTTGCAAAAAATGCCGCCACCTTCTATGTGGAATTAGTGCGCGGTGTGCCCATGCTGGTTTTGATGTTCTTCATCGCCTTCGTACTGGTGCCCGGATTCGTCAATGGAATCAACGGACTTGGTGGAGCGCTCAGCAACGCTGGTCTTTCTGGTTTTGGCAGCATCCTCAGCGCTCTCAGTATTCGCGATATACCGATGACTGTGCGCGCTGTGATTGCCCTGTCCCTGACCTACGGTGCCTTTCTCGCGGAAGTTTTCCGTGCGGGTATCCAGAGCATCAGCCGCGGCCAGATGGAAGCAGCCCGCTCACAGGGAATGAGCTATGGACAGGCAATGCGCTATGTGATTTTGCCTCAAGCTGTCCGTAATGTTCTTCCTGCTTTAGGGAATGATTTTATCTCGATGTTAAAAGATTCCTCTCTTGTTTCTGTGTTGGCTGTTCGTGATATTACTCAGGTGGCACGCCTCTATGCTGGTCACTCTTTCCGTTTTGCAGAGTCTTATACATCGCTGGCAATCCTTTATCTGGTTATGACTGTTTCGCTCTCATTAATTGTGAAAATCATAGAAAGGCGCTACGCTAACTATGACCGATAATATTATTAAACTCCGTAACGTTTCCAAAAACTTTGACGAAATCGCAGCTGTCAAAAATGTTTCTCTCACGGTCGAACGCGGCAAAGTAGTTGTTATCATCGGGCCCAGCGGCTCTGGAAAATCTACACTGCTTCGCTGTATCAACCGCCTTGAAGAACCGACAGAGGGTGAGGTCTGGATTGATAGCGAACTCCTCGATGGCAGTGAACAACAGCTCAATGATATCCGTGCTGACATCGGAATGGTTTTTCAACAATTCAATCTTTATCCTCACCTCACAGTGTTGGAGAACATCACCCTGGCACAAAAAATTGTGCGTAAACGTGAAAAAAAAGAAGCGCAGAAGATTGCCATGCAGCAGTTGGAACGCGTCGGGATCGCTGAAAAAGCGGATAATTACCCCATCCAGCTCTCTGGCGGTCAACAGCAGCGAGTTGCCATCGCGCGGGCACTGTCGATGAATCCCAAGATCATGCTTTTTGACGAACCCACCAGCGCCCTAGACCCAGAAATGATCAAAGAGGTGCTTGATGTGATGTTGATGCTGGCGGAAGAAGGCTCCACGATGGTGATTGTGACCCACGAGATGGGCTTTGCTCGTGCCGCCGCTGACGTGATTATTTGCATGGCTTTGGTTGAAATTGTTGAGCATACCACGCCCGAGGTGCTTTTCAACAACCCGAACCACGAAAGAACACAGTTATTCCTGTCACAGATTCTAACGAAGTAATTTGTTTTATTCCTATTCCCTTAGTCAAAAGAAAAATGCCTCTTAAAACGAAAACTTTCAGTTTTCGTTCAAACTCCCCAAGTTTTTAAAATGCACGCCATACAAGAACTGCCCTGAGCAAGCGTTTCTTGTTTTGGTTTAAACTGACAGTATTTTTCTCGATCAATTTCCTGTACAATTGGACTGAAGAAAGCGAAAATAATAGGAGAAAATCAATGAAAAAGACCCTGTTCACTGAAAGCATGGATGCCATTTTCGCATCCTTTAATCAACCCAACCGACCCGGTTGTTCTGTTGCGGTCATGAAAGATGGCGAGCTGATTGCCAACCCGACATATGGGTTTGCCAACCTCGATGATAGTCTTCCGATCACATCGGACACAACTTTCAATATCGGCTCAGTCAGCAAACAGTTCACGGCCTTTGCAATTTTGCTGTTAGAGCAGCAAGGCAAGCTGTCTCTTAGCGCCAACCTGCGGGAATATCTGCCTGAGATGCCTGATTTCGACGTCACCATCACCCTCAACCATCTCCTCCAGCACACCAGCGGGATGCCGAATTCTTACGTTGATCTGCTGGCACTGGGCGGCTGGCAGGACGGTGACGTGACCACCACCCAGGATGTGTTTAACCTATTAAAACGAATGAAGCGATTGAATTTCACACCCGGAGATGAGTATCTGTACTCCAATTCCAACTACGTCCTGCTGGCCTTGATGGTTGAACGCCTCAGCGGAAAAAAATTTC
>Ga0255382_10119_pt1 | contig 11333 bp, 8 predicted proteins | sample ANMaggSeSYBR01H9_FD_182101 | JGI IMG/M metagenome (GOLD analysis project Ga0255382, IMG submission 182101) | Sediment cell enrichment communities from methane seep in Santa Monica Basin, California, United Staets - ANME aggregate JGI... | ecosystem: Environmental > Aquatic > Marine > Cold seeps >... | reverse complement strand
CCCCCCAACAACCAAGGAATGGGAAACGGTAACTATGTGATGGCTATGCATCTTGTTCAATACTCTGCACCCAATTATGATGTAGATATTGAGGTCTATGATGTGATTACACCTAACGACTGGGAATATTATTTAAGGATAAATCCCGTCTGTTATGAACCAACCGTGGTAATCAGAAATAATGGAGATCAACCTTTAATTGGATTAAATTTCACCTACGGCGTTTCCGGAGGGCCTGTACAGCAATACATGTGGGCAGGGAATCTGGCCCCTCATCATTTTGAAGAAGTTGAACTGCCTGTACCTGACGAATCTTTTTGGTTAGGTGATGGTTCTGATAATTTCTATGTTTCAATAAGCATACCCTTTGGACAGCAAGATGAATATCCCGATAATGATTATTACGAAACACATTTTAACCTACCTGATCTTTACGATGAACCAATGGTATTGGTATTGAAAACCAACAACCAGGGATGGAGATATAGCCTGAAAATTACAGATATCAATGAGAACATCATCGTGTACAGGGAAGGCCTGGATAACAATACTATTTATACTGATACGCTTGATTATGCGGATGGTTGTTATACCATCAAACTAACTGATGCTGACAACATGGGACTTTACTACTGGGCCTATCCCGGACAAGGCACCGGATATTTAAGGCTTCAGGCCATGGATGAAACTATCATTAAAAATTTCGAGCCCGAATTTGGAAGAACGATCTTCTACCCTTTCAATTTTGGTGAGGTAACGTATATCAGCAATCCAAACCTTAACCAGGTTATTAACGTCTATCCTAATCCGGTTACAGAAATGTTGACCATTGAATTTCAGGAGCTGGAAGGAAAAGTTGTTTACCAAATTTACAATTCACTCGGGGAGTTAATAATTACAGAACAGGAAGAGATATCGGGCCATCATCTGAAAAAAATTAACATGGATGGCTTCCCTTCCGGATTGTATTTCTTACAAGTGAATCACAAACAATTAAACATTCAAAAAAAGATATTGAAACAGTAACTTTAGGCAATTCAGGCATTCTAAACTCAAGGCACTTGTAGTTACAAAGCATTATTTCATGAAAAATGTTTTTCGTTTGATAGTTGTTTCTTTTCTCTTTCTTACATTGATTGGGTGTCAAAATAATGAACATTCATCTTATTTCAAGGAGATTGAGCCACCCCCTGCTATCCAAATTGCCCAAGGAGATTTCAAAATTGAAGGGGAGCTGGGGTCCTTTGAATATCAATTATCGACAGAAAATATTGAACAGGGAGTTAAAATAATCACACTGGGCCTCATTTCCCCCACTGAAGAAACTCTCTCAACAGTATCCATTGAGTGGAGCTTCCCTTCTGTTAACGTTTACTCATTTTGGAATTCAACTATTAACCCCGATAAGGTAACCTATTACCGCAACTATGTTACATCCAGGGCATCAAGTCAGGCACCGATTATTTGCTTTATCAATAACGGAGATCAAAACAGGTTGACATTCGCTCTTTCTGATGCGCTGAACAAAGTAGAAATCAGCACCTGGTTACGGGAGGAAGATGCAAAGTTTTATTGTCGGACTACTCTGTTCAATGAAAAGATGCCTCCAATAAAAAAATATACTGTTCAAATCCGTATTGATAGTCGTAATATCCCTTATTATAAGGCAATAAGCGGCGTTTCAAATTGGTGGGCAAGCCTTGATAATTACCATCCGTCGCAGGTTCCGGATATGGCCAGAATGCCCATGTATTCAACCTGGTACAGCTTTCATCAAAACCTGGTTGTGGATGAAGTGATCAATGAATGTAAACTTGGCAAAAAAATTGGCCTTGAGGCTGTGATTGTTGATGATGGATGGCAAACACTCGACAATAAAAGGGGGTACAGGTATACCGGAGATTGGAAGCCGGACAGAATCCCGGATATGAAAACTTTTGTAGATAGTATTCACTCAGCAGGAATGGGATTCCTTTTATGGTATTCTCTTCCATTTATTGGTGAAGAGTCGGGCAATTTTGAGAAATTCAAAGGGAAATACCTCACCTATTGGGAAAGTCAGGGGACATGGATTTTGGATCCAAGGTATCCTGAGGTGAGGGAGCATATCATCAACACCTATGAAACAGCTCTTACTGATTGGAACCTGGATGGGTTTAAGCTTGATTTTCTTGGCTGGTTTACTGCTTTTGACGATACGGAAATGACCGCGCATGATGGAAGGGACTACGCTTCTGTCAATATCGCCGCCGACCGCCTGATGACCGATATCATGTCGCGGCTCAGAGCGATTAAGCCGGATATCATGATTGAGTTTCGTCAACCATACATAGGGCCATTGATGCGTAAATACGGCAATATGTTCCGTGCTGCCGACTGCCCGAACATGGAAGTTGTAAATCGTTGCAGAACTACCGACCTGCGGTTACTTTCAGGTAACACGGCCGTTCATTCTGATATGTTCGTATGGCATAAAGATGATATTGTGGAATCGGCTGCGCTTCAGATATTGAATATTCTTTTCAGTGTTCCACAGCTCTCGGTGAAGCTTGATTCTATCCCTGAAGAACATTTCAGGATGGTGAAGTTCTGGATAAATTACTGGAAAGAGAACAGGGAGGTTTTACTTGATGGTGAGTTCATCCCTTTAAAACCGTCAGAATTATATCCGGTTATCAAAGCCAAAACTGATACTAAACTTATTGTAGGCTTATACAGCGATCACGTTGTAACAATAGACTATTCAATCCCAATAGAGATAGATATCATCAATGCCAAACAGAGTGAAGTAGTAATTATCGACCTGCTGAATGATTTAGGGAAGAGGCATGTGATGGTATTTGACTGCACCGGGAATATAGTTGAAGAGAAAACAATCACCCTGAAAAAAGGGGTACAAAAGTTTATGGTACCGCGGTCGGGGCTGATATCAATAAGTGCTCAGTAGTTTCGGTTCTACTAATTATTACTATCTAACCTTATTAATTCATAAATTTAATGTAATCTATCATGTATTAATGCAGGAAACAGGTGAAATATAATCAGATACCAGATCAAGTCTGGGATGACGTGTCAACGAGGGGACATTAGGAGGGGGAGGAGGTTTTTGCTACGCAAAAACCTCCTCCCCCTCCTAAATAAACGTGATAGCATCGTCATCCTGGGCTTGACCCAGGATCTCCCTGAATTTGTTCCCACTGACTATTTTGGGCTTGACCCGGAACCTCCTTGAATTTACTCCCATAGCCATCTTCCGGGCTTGCTCCAATACTTCGAAGATCGCCCAATCGTTCAATCGCTCAATCGTCCAATCAACATCCGACAATTGCCATCGCCTAATCATAAAAGGAGGGTTGGCAAATAAATCAGGAATAATAATGAGAAATGTTCAATAAGAAGTAACCAATAAACAATTAGGAAGTTGTTGTAAATATGGGGGGCAATGCGAAAAACAGGTAAAATGTAATCTATTGCAACACTTCCCGCATTGAATCATACTTCACCTCCATTAAAGAGATCAACCTGAACTGCACACGAGCTCTCTGCAAATTATGATCCTCACGGTTGATTTTAAAATAAGTGTCGCCATTCAAATAATCAGTAAGGAATCGCAATCCAATGATAAAAGTCATATAAAATGGTGAGAAAGCAAGCCATTTCTTTTCGGTTGGAGAAATAAAAACGTTAGCTTGTTCAAGGTATCCTCTTGAAAAAGCTTTAAAATAATCAAGGTTAAATGATACCTGCTGAATATCCGGTTCGTCCTCATCTGCACTATTGGCCAGAATTCGGATGGCATCGCCAAAATCGTAATGTATGTATCCCTTCATCACTGTGTCAAAATCAATCAAACACAAAGCACGGCCCTGTTTATTGAAAAGAATATTATTAAGCTTGGTGTCGTTATGAATTATTCGCAAAGCGACATTTTCTAACTTCAAATCAGCTATCATTTCCCTCATTTGATCTTTTTCCCTTTCAACAAAGGAGACTTCGTTTTCCGCTTTTTGAATGCTTTTATTTGATGCTGATTTAATTGCCTGGTCAAATTCCATCAACCGTTTATCCAAATTATGAAAACCCGGGATGGTTTCATGAATAACACCATGATAATCAATAAGCAAATATTGAAATTCTCCAATGGCCCTGCCCGCTTCGTAGGCTTGCTCACTGCTCATGGCTTTCTGAAAAATTACACTATCCATTACAAAAAGAAAAACCCTCCAATAATTACCAGATGAATCTTTGAAATAAGGTTTTTGATCAGCTGTTAATAAAAGCCTGAGTGATTCTCCGGTAGATATATTTCCCGGAATATCCCTGAGTTTCTTTGACAGATGGTTTGTGACATTTTCAATATTCTCCATCAACAGATGAACATTTTTAAAAACCCGTTCATTGATCCGTTGCAGAATATACCCGGGCAAATCTTTTTCTGATGTTGTAACTCGATAAGTGTCGTTAATATGTCCCGACCCAAATCTTTCAATAGAACAAACGGACCCGGGCAAGTTAAAATGTGAAAAGGCATCTGCTAATTGGTTATATAAAGAGGAATCGATCATTTCCATAAAGAGAGAGGATAAATACCTTTTTCAATAAGCTTGTGGATTTTCTTTGTAACAATCTCTTTATCTTCCTTATAAGTCATTCCGAACCACTTTTCATTGCTTTCAAGTACTTTAACCCCAGCCTTTCCTTCATTTATAAGGCCATTGACTACTGTGGGTATTAAAAACTCGGCTTTGAGACTATGCTCATTTGCTTTAATGAAAGATTCAAAACGTGCATTGAGGTGTTCAATAAATGAAGGGGTAAATCCCCACATATTCATCGAAACAGTAGTATCATCATCAAGAGCGATCAAAACACCCTTTCCATCCTCATAAAGTATTCCTTTTTCCATTTGGGTGATATGAGTTCTCTCAATAATCTTTTTAAGATCATTATTATCTCCGGTTTCACATACACCACGCGACACAGATCCGAAATCCGACAACGTATTTTTTAATCTGTATCCGATCAGGCAATAGGTTGAATTATTGATTTTTTTTTGCCCGGAAAAAAAAGAGGCTGCCATTTCAAAAGAACCATAGCCATAAAAATCATCAGCATTAATAACTACGAACGGTTCTTTAATTTTATCCCTGGCTGCACGGATGGCATGTCCGGTTCCCCATGGTTTAATACGTTTTTGGTTAAATTTTACACTGGGAGGAATATCTGCCAATTCCTGAAAGACAAAATCTGTATGAATTTTATCAGCAAACTTATTCAGGAAGATCTCTTTAAAATCCTTCTCAATATCTTTTCGGATTATAAAAACTACTTTCCCAAACCCTGCCTTTATAGCATCATAAACAGAATAGTCAATAATAGTCTCACCCGATGGGCCAATCTTGTCAATTTGTTTTAACGTTCCGTAGCGGCTGCCCATACCGGCAGCCATGATCAATAGTGTAGGTTTCATCTATTTTACCTTAATAAGTTATCTGCAAAAATATGAAAAATTAAACCCAATGAAATATTATTAATTAACCGTTTTTTGCCAGAATTTAATAAGCAAAACACCCGAAAAGAATGCAACAAACGTTAAAATAATTGCATAGGTATATTTACCATAGATCCAATTCCCGGTAGCAAAAAGAATGCTATAGACTAACAGGCAGCCTAAAACCATACTAAGAATCCCCATCGGGACATTCCAGCCCTTTTTATCAACTGGCTCCAATGGGTCATTGTCGGCAGCTGCTTCCCTGATTACCTTTTTCCACCCCGGACCTCCCGGACGGACCAGGCGGTAGAATTCCCGTAAAGTCCCTGTATCTGCAGGCTTTGTGAACAGTGTAACCGTTACCCATGCAATGGTGGTTATAGCAACTCCGGTAACCAGTTGTGCGGCATTGGTCAACTCTGGTAACCCGGTCAATGGATGTACAAATTGAAAATAAAAAGCTATTAAAAACGACACTGCCATTGCAGTAATCTCACTAAAAGCATTAATACGCCACCAAAACCAGCGCAAAATAAATATCAACCCAGTTCCGGCGCCTATCTGCAACACAATATTGAATGCCTGCAGGGCATTACTGAGCAGCAGTGCAAAAATCATTGTCACACCCATCAACAACACCGTTGTCACCCGGCCAAGGAGTACTAATTTGGTCTCTTTTGCTGCAGGATCAATAAACCGTTTGTAAAAATCATGTACAACATAAGATGCCCCCCAGTTGAGGTGGGTTGAAATCGACGACATGTATGCCGCTATCAGTGAAGCGACTACCAGGCCCAGAAAACCCTTAGGTAAAAGAGTTAACATAGCAGGGTATGCAAAATCATGTTGCACAAAATGAGGGTCTGCATTCGGAAAAGCAAGCCGTAAAGACTCCAGATCCGGGAAGACTAGCAACGAAGCCAGGGCAACAATAATCCACGGCCAGGGACGAAGCCCATAATGAGCAATATTAAAAAGCAAGGTGGCTTTTACTGCACCCCTCTCTGTTTTAGATGACAACATACGCTGGGCAATATATCCTCCTCCTCCAGGTTCAGAACCAGGATACCACACACTCCACCATTGAACAGCAAGCGGAAGGATCAATAATGTAACCAGTGCTTCATGATTGGAAAAATCAGGCAGTAAATTTAGTTTCGGAATAATAGCTGGATTACTTGTTAATCCCTTGATGCCCCCTACCTCGGGCAAATTAATTAAAATCACAGCAGCCCCTATTGATCCAACCATGGCTATTAAAAACTGAAAAAAATCAGTCAGAACAACTCCCCTAAGCCCACCCAATGAACTGTATATTACAGTTATTGACATGATAATAACAAGGGTTCGGGTTGGTGACCAGCCAAGCATCACTGCACCAATTTTGATCATTGCCAGCGATACCAGCGCCATGATAAGGACATTGAAAAAAATGCCAAGGTACAATGCCCTGAACCCTCTTAGAAAGGCAGCCATCTTCCCGCTGTATCTCACTTCGTAAAATTCAAGATCTGTAAGAACCTTTGATCTGCGCCATAACTTTGCATAGATAAATACAGTTAACATCCCTGTAAGCAAGAATGCCCACCATACCCAGTTGCCCGAAACACCATTCTGCCGGACGATATCGGTAACCAAATTTGGTGTATCGCAGGAAAAAGTAGTAGCTACCATTGAAATACCCAGCAACCACCAGGGCATATTACGGCCGGAAAGAAAAAACTCGGCATAACTTTTCCCTGCTTTTCGGGAAGCATACAAACCAATAAGTAAGGATAAAAGAAAAAACCCAAGGATGATGGTCCAATCAATCGTCTTTAATATCATTTCTTAATACATTTTTTCTGTATCAGGACTTCAGCTTCAAAAATAGTGATCTTGACATCTGCGTTCACAGAAATGGCAATTTGATCATTGTAATCCATAAATATTGCACGGTGCATGGGTTTTATAAAACCCGTTACTTTAGCCAACAATTATTTCCCCGAGGGAACGTTTCGGAACATGATGAACACCCTTTGCATCACGCCAGTATTTTATATCTCCACTTTCTTGCACAGTTTCCAGCTTCACATATTCAATTGGCTTTCCTAACGCAATGATAAGTAGAATATCCAGATGGGAAGGGATATTCAACTCTCTTTTCAACTCATTTTTCATAATTGATCCGATGATGCATCCGCCCAGTCCCTTTTCAACCGCACCAAGCAATATGCTTTGTGCAGCAATTCCGTGATCACAATCAATACCGTGCCGAATTTCGTTATCCCCTAAAATGATGATATAAGCTGATGGCTTTTCTCCCTCCTCAGGCTCCGGCCAATCTTTCAGGTAACCCGCCCAACTGAGATAAGGGAATATTATTTTGTTCCTTCGATCATCATTTGAAAAAATATATTTCAATGGTTGAAGATTGGCTGCAGAAGGAGAAAACCGGGCAAGCTCCACCAGTTCTCTCAATATTGATGTTTTGATCAGGTGAGTTTGGTCAAACCGCCTGTAGCTTCTGTTTTTGATGATGAGATCTTTTATCATGCTAGTTTAATTTAAAATGCCTGACAACTGTTTCACTATAAAAATCATCACCCGAAACGGGATGAGCGATAATCTTCCAGTAATAGGTTGTACCCGGTGCAAGGTCCGCAATTGTTTTTGTAAATTCCTCAACTTCAACGATTGAAGAACTATTATCATCTTCTTTCTTACAATGAAAGTGGAAAAGCATTGTAAACATAATGATTATTAACGAATAATGCATTTTTTTTTCTTTGATGAGGAGATAAGACAGCAACAGAAAGCCGGCCAGGTAGACCAATGATGCATGAGCGGAAGTATCCGGTTTATGATCCATTTCAGTCGTTGATATATATCCTGAAAAATCAGAAATAGTGGAATATATCAATTCATAATTATTCCCCGGAATACCTTCCCAGCGGAATGTTACAGCCAAAGAATTAACTTCTTCTCCATCAACAGGATAAACCAACTTCACTTTGGAGAACAGCTCCGGTATATTGTATGATCTGTATCCTTTTTTTAGCTCTTCAATAAGATCGATTTTAATGAATTCTTCATAATTATGATAATAAAACAGATAAATCAGTCCGTTTTTCAGATCATAGATATTGGAATACTGTGATGGATACCTCCCTTCCTGATGGGTAGCAGATAATACAGAACCGGCAAAATATGGAGTTAATTTATCATTGCTGCTTAACATTTCTGTAGCTGTTTCAAAACGCCAGCATGGATACCCTCCCAATTCCGGGTGAGATTGATAAAAATTGGTCAATACCTGGTAGCTATCTTCATTGACAATGATATTATCACCTTCAACAATCATTGAATGACCGGAGGAATCTCCGACAAGATATTGAGCTTTGTATTGATCCTCACAAAAGTATTGTGCAAAAATCATTTGTGCATCCTCAATATTTCCACACTCCTCAATCACCTTCTGCATAACCGGGCCAAAATATATTTCCTTATTGGCTTCTGAATAAGGCATCGCCAGATATGAACAGGCGGTTGCATCCCAAAACAGTCCCTGGTCGTTCATTCCTCCCTGTGGGAATCCACTGCCAAAACCAAATTTGATCCATCCATGCATATTCCCTGCTGGAGGAAAGAACCACATTTTTGTAGAAGGGTCTTCCCAGTCTTCATTATTCCCGGCTAAAATAACACCATCCCTGCTGGCATAAAATATTGTACATGCACTCCCCTGCATTTGCACCAGAAAAATAAATAGTACAAAAAACAGGCTTATTCTAATTTTCACTTTGTCGCATTTTTGACCTTATTAATTAATAAACATGATGTTAAGAGCTTTCAATAGCCCCGCCTTTCAAGGCGGGGATTACAAAGCATGTATAACAGACCTTTTCAAAATTGGAAACGTTTCCTGGATTTCAGACCCACGACCACCCCTTCCAGGCAATTACCGTTGCCGGTAGAATATGAGAAAAATAGATCAGGGCTGAAACTGTAACGATACTAACTTGCATTTCCATTAATGAGGACAGCAGCAATATAGAAAGGGCAATAACTGTAAATATTGCATATGCAATCCTGAGCAAATTTCCGGTTATCTGCAACTCCCGCTCATCTAACTTTCTGATTGGTTTATGAACAAAATGCCATAACCTTGTTTTCCAGTAGGTAAAGATAAAACTAATCAGGATTAAAACCAATGCAGCGAGCCCAATGATCAATAATACAGTATTCCGGTCATACTTAAAAGTATATTCTGAAATAATCATTAAGACCAACAGGCTGGTCATATTAATTACCACCCCAATTTTTCGATTTGTGTTTGATTTGTTTTGTGTCATTTTATTATCCTCCTTTTTTGTTTTTAAGTTCCTTTAATTCGTCACTTAATGGTTTAAGTGGCTTTATAGAAAAAATCAAATCTACCGGAAGATCGAAATATTCGCTGATTTTAAGTGCCAGGTCGAGGCTCGGGTTATACTCTTCCCTTTCAAGATAACCCACCGTTTGAAAATTCACCCCGATAGCTTCGGCTAGTTCTTTTCTCGATACATTTCGTTCAATCCTGAGAAGTGATATTCTATTGAATAATTTTCGTGATTGCATAGCAGTTATATTGTTTATACGATTTAACGGTACAAATATAATACATAATATTGTAAATATACAACATTTTGTTAAAAATATTTGCAATTATTTTTTAACCAATTGATTTTCTTTATGTTATACGTATACTTTTTTTGTGCAATACAGCACCCAAAACAAAAATTAAGGATAGATGCTTCGTTCTAAATATCTACTTTTGTATAATAATTTGTTTCTGTCCTGCTGTACTGATTCTAAATTACACAATAAGCAGGATATGGCACGATCAAGTGGTATTAAACTTCAAAAACGAATAAATTATGTTTGAAGACCGGAAAAAAAGAACTGAATTAGCTGAACTTGGTGAGTTCGGGTTGATTAACATTCTTACAAAAAATATAGTCCTAAGAAACAGTAGCACGGTAAAAGGAGTTGGTGACGATGCAGCTGTTATAAACTATAAAGGCAAAAAGACATTATTGTCAACCGACCTTCTGGTTGAGGGGGTTCATTTCGACCTCTCCTATTATCCCCTGAAACATTTAGGATACAAGGCTGCCATTGTTAATTTTTCCGATATCCTGGCGATGAATGCTTTTCCAAAACAAATTACAGTCAGTATCGCTCTTTCAAACCGGTTCTCACTTGAAGCTGTTGAAGAGTTATATTCCGGAATATTACTGGCCTGCAATAATTACAAGGTAGATCTGGTTGGCGGTGATACGACATCCAGTAATTTGGGGCTTATTATTTCTATTTCTGTTCTTGGTGATGCTACTACAAACGATATAGTATTCAGGAACACTGCCGGCGAAGGGGACCTGTTGTGTGTGTCAGGTGATCTTGGGGCTGCTTATATGGGACTTTTATTACTGGCAAGAGAGAAAGAAGTTTATAAATCAGATCCAACTATGCGGCCAGATTTGGACGGGCACGACTACGTGCTTGAAAGACAACTAAAACCAGAGGCCAGGGCAGATATTATCAGGCTTTTTAAAGATCTGCAAATCAAACCTACTTCCATGATTGACATTTCAGACGGCCTTGCCTCTGATGTTCTGCATATTTGCACCGATTCAAAGCTTGGCTGCCAGATATACGAAGAAAAAATACCTATTGATCCGGCCACAGTCAATACATCAAAAGATTTCAAAATCAGCCCAACCATTGCCGCCATGAACGGCGGTGAAGATTATGAACTCTTGTTTACCATCAAAAAAACTGATTATGAAAAAATTAAAAATAATCCCGCTTTATCCGT
>Ga0255382_10098_pt3 | contig 11376 bp, 10 predicted proteins | sample ANMaggSeSYBR01H9_FD_182101 | JGI IMG/M metagenome (GOLD analysis project Ga0255382, IMG submission 182101) | Sediment cell enrichment communities from methane seep in Santa Monica Basin, California, United Staets - ANME aggregate JGI... | ecosystem: Environmental > Aquatic > Marine > Cold seeps >... | reverse complement strand
GAAATACCTATTTATAGCAATAGCCAGATGTTACATCAACGGTTTTACTGTTGTTGAAATGATGTATGATGTTTCAAAATATAATGAGATCCTGAAGGTCCTTATGGAGATCAATAATAAGGTGGATAAGTTGCTTGTGCAGAATATGCCTGAAATAGGTAGAGATGATACTCTCCCCGAATCTCTGGATGTTATGACCCTCCTGTCGTTGCCTGATCATCTGCGCACCACCGCAACCGCATTATTAGAGCTTAAGCATGCGACTGCTGATGAACTTTCAAAGAAAACACACAAGGAACGGGCGGTAGAGAGCAGCTATCTTAACCAGCTGGTCCGTATGGGTTATGTATCAAAGTTTCGTAAGGGAAGGAACGTATATTTCAGCATCGGTGAAGGTCTGAATCGTTAAACTGTCGTTAGACACTGCTAGATACTGCTGGACTATTGCTCGATGATCCGGAGATGATCATTTGGTAGTTTTTATGGTTATTTGGTGGTAATATTTGGTACTTTGTGAAGAACTTAGAGAGACGCTCCGTGACCTGAGCAAACTCCCCCATATTGAAGGGGGGTGGTCATATCCAACCCGAATTTGACAATTCAAACAATTTCACACAAATTATTGCTGATCAGGCACGAATCCACGGTAACTGCCAAATTCGATATGGATCTTTTGATAGAGTTTTTCGATTAGGAAATCTCGATGAATTTTGTCGATACATGCTTCAACTCTTCAAACTCATACCGCATCAATGATATGAACAATTGAGCAATGAAACCTGTCATCAGAGCACCATAACTGCTATCGTCCGTCCACATTCAGAGTGGTTTAATATCGATCTCATTCTTCAATAAGTGGAATATATTTTCAATTTGATCATTTTTTCGATAGGTTAGAAGATTGGGGGTACATGCTATCCATAACCTGCTACAGTTTCAAGAAATGTTGTACCATTATCATTAGCCACACCCGGGTGTCGGTGAGGCCGGCCAGCAGGATCACATCAGGGTGGTTGGTTCTGATCGCCGCAGCTTCATCAGGTGTGAACCAGCCTGTCATTATCAGATTGTAAGGCTGCCCACTGCTGCTGATCTCATCCTTCTTTACAAGTCAGTTTGCGATCTCAGGGTACTGCTCTTCTATTTCGGTCACGGATCAGCTGCCCGATCGGTATCCCCCGTAGCTGAGCACATCCACTGGTCAGGATGATGCCAGTGATCAGTATGTACCATAATATTTTGATCATGTTCGATGAGTTTTGTTATCCTGCCACTTCTTCTCTTTTTGGAACCTACTCTTCTTTTTCTTCTTCCCTTCGTGCTTGCTTGTATCCTTGACAGCAGCCTGTTCCATTTCAGGTACCTGTTCCTTCCGGATATCGAAATCCGTATGTTGCTGCATGATCCTGGAGAAATTGCCAGCATCCTTTCGTGTAAGGACATTGATGACCTTGCCCTCCTTACCGGCCCGTGCCGTTCTGCCGATCCTATGGACGTACTCGTCACTGTCTTCCGGGATGTCATAGTTGTATACATGCGATACATACGGTACATCCAGGCCCCGGGCAGCCACATCGGTGCACACGAGGGCATGTGCATCACACGAATGGAACTTCTTCAATGCATGTTGCCTCTTTGATTGGGTAAGCCCGCCGTGGATGGCGACCGCATCGATCTTGTTGTACCGCAGGTTCTTTGCAACACTATCCACACTATCCCGGGTATTACAGAATACCATGACCAGTCCGGATCGTTCGTATTTCAGGAGATGCACAAGTAATGAGAACTTCAGTTCATTCGATGGCTCGTAATATACCTGATCCATCAGGTCAGGATCCACATGGACCTCGGCAAATATGGTAACAGGTGATCGCATGTATTGTCGTGCCAGGGATCGCACCTCATTTGAGATCGTTGCTGAGAACAACAATGTCTGTCTCTGCGCAGGACATCGGTCGATGATGGATTGCACCTCCTCGATGAAGCCCATATCCAGCATCCTGTCCGCTTCGTCCAGTACCAGTATTTTCATCTGGTCAAGGTCCAGCGTCTTCCTGCCGATGTGATCCAGTACCCTGCCAGGTGTACCCACAATTACATCGGCCGTCTCCAGATCCCTTAATTGCGGTTTAAGGGAAACACCACCATAGACTGCAATGATGTTCAATGGTCTGTGGCGTGAGAAATCTTCCAGGGCCTGATGGACCTGAATGGCCAGTTCCCGCGTGGGCGTAAGTACAAGTGCCTGGATACCTTCCCCATGCTGCACATGCTGGATGATGCCAGCACCGAATGCCAGTGTCTTACCAGATCCGGTAGCAGATCCTCCGATCACATCCCTGTCCCCTAGGATAAGGGGGATCGCTTTTTCCTGTATCTCTGTGGGTCTCTCAAAACGATGTTCTTCTATTGATCGCAATATTGGTTCGTTGAGTCCCAGATCTTCAAATGTTGTCATGATGGTTACCTGTTTTGAGATTGGTGTGTCGTAGAGTTATTAAGTTTGTCCTCATATGACCGAAATGACCCAAGCTTTATTATCCGAGAGCTCAATACTCTCTAGATCATAACATACAAAACGCCACATACAAAACATAACATACAAAACATAACATACAAACCATACAGATCATCCGGACCGACAAGATGACCAAATATTCACCCCTTATCGCGGCACGTGCCCTGTGGCAGCTCAGGGTGCGCAAAAGACCGATCGTCCTTTCCCATGCCATCAATTCCAGATGTAACATGCGATGCAGTTTCTGTGAGTACTGGAAGGGAGAAGGGGACGAAATGAGCCGTGACGAGATATTCCATCTGCTGGAGGAAGCTCGTTCATTCGGTATCCTTGTTTACAATGCCTGGACGGTGGAACCACTATTACGAAAGGACCTGTCTCAGATCCTTGAACATGCTCACAGTTTGGGTATGATCACATCCCTCATAACCAACGGGAAATTGTTGGAGGAGCGGGCAGATGATCTCAAGGACCTCGATTATCTCTCAGTGTCCGTGGATGGGCTCCAGAGCTATAAGGCGATCCGGGGTATGGATGTTGACCGTATCCTTGCCGGAATACGAACTGTAAAGGATCGGCTTCATAATCCCCTGCTTATGAATTGTGTGATCAGCGGACAGAACCTGGACGATATCGAGGATCTCGTATACCTGGCCGAAGAGCTCAACGTCAGGATTTCCTTTGAACCCCTCTATGAGTTCGCCGGCATTGGCGGGGATGTATGGGACAATATCGGTATACGGAACATGGATAAGTATCATCGGACACTGGATCGGGTGATCGAGATGAAAAAAGAGGGATATCCGATCATCAATTCCCTGACGTATCTGGGAATGGTGCGTAACCTTAAGCCCAAATTTACCTGTCATGCATCGGAGATGATCCTGGACGTTACATCTGATGGTACGGTGGAGAACTGCCGGGTTCACCGTGAGCCTCTGGGGAATGTGCGGGACGGTATCGCGAATGTCTGGAGTTCATCACGACAGCGGAGGAAGACCATCTCACGTACGTGTGAAAAATGTCTTTTCTTTGGTTATGTGGAGAACAGCCTGATGCAGGATGTCAATACTGAGGTTATGCGGCATTACGAATGGATGTGAGGCTTGTCCGGAGCGCCTCCCTTCTTTCATTTTCTATTTTCTCTCATTTTAATCCACTCATTCCTTCCGGACCTCTACTTCAGGATGTCCCTTTACTCCGAGCATTTCCGCGGCATTGCCCCGATTCACCGATATTTCGAGGAATCCATGACTTGCGACCAGGGCAAGCAGATCTCCCTGTTCTACATCCGCATACGTTCCCACAAATGGCATCGTGTTCCCAATGACCTGTATCATCTCCCCATGCCCGGCAAACCCCCTGGCTATCTGCTGCGGGATACTGGTGATGATATTCCCGAAATGGTCGATATAGAGGACCGTGCCGGAGATCCGATCCTCTTCTGCGACCACTTTCCAGTTGTCAGGTTCCACGGGATCGTCGATCACTTTGCCAATATCCTCAATGGACATCCCCGCTGAGAGATGGGCTCCGATGGGTGCGAAGATATCCCTGCCATGGAATGTGCGTGATATCTCTTCAAGAGGTTCCATGTTCGTGATCTGATAGGTAGTAAAGTCGCCCATCCGCCGGGCGGCAGGGATCAGCAACCCATTGTCCGGTCCGACCAGGTACTGTCCGGCCACTTCAATAACGATCGCACGCCTGTCAGTGCCTACGCCCGGATCGACTACGCCTACGTGTACGGTGCCATCGGGGAACAGGTGGGCTGTGGAGTATATTGCAAAGGCTCCGGATAGTATGTCGGCAGGTGGTATCGAGTGGATGATGTCTACGATGCTCGCAGTGGGATCGATCGAGAGGATCCTGGCTTTCATTGAAGCCGGGTATAGATCTCCAAAATCTGTGGTAAGGGTGATGATGCTCATGCATGGGTATGTTGGAGGAGATCGTATAATTATATTACTGCAGTTAATGTTGGACCATTACTGCGTAAAAAAAGGGCTTATATACTAATGCGGGGATTACAGTACGAAAGAATGATTTATATACATCATGCTAATTGATGTGCATACAATATGAGGTAAGATACATGGACGGATATCAAATATTTTTGATCATGCTTGCAGTCTACATAAGTGGGTTGATTGCGATAGGATTGTACTTTGCGAAAAGACAGCATACGGTGACTGATTTCTGGCTTGCGGGCAGGAAAGTGGGCGCCATTGGTGTGGGCTTCTCCTCGGCAGCATCGTGGCTCACAGCAGGCGGATTGCTTGCGGTCATAGGTTTCTTCATGCTTCTCGGGATGGGGTCGATATGGGGTTTTGTTGCTCCTAACATCCTGGCACTGTTGATAATCGCGATCTTTGTGAAAAAGATCAAACACCTGCCGGCTATCACTCAGCCGGAACTACTTGAGCAGCGATACAGTTCATCGATACGTGCACCGGTAGGTATAATCATCACCATCGTCATGGTCCTTTTTGCCGTGGCAGATATCAAAGGATTTGCCATGGTCCTGGAGATATTCTATGGTCTCAGTCCAATCTATGCGGCGATCATTGTTGCAGTGGCAGTCTCATTATATGTGACCCTGGGTGGACTGAATGCGGTTGTCTGGACCGACATCGTCCAGTTCATTTTCCTCTCAATATTCATCATCGCAATGGCTTTCTTTGCTGTGGGTGCAGCGACCACCGGGGCGGTAGATGTTCAGACCACGTCTGAGCTGTTCAGCAATGTCTCAACTGACTGGTGGAACCCGTTCATTATTGGCATGCCGATGGTCCTTATATTCATATTTGCTATCGTCCCGGGCTGGATCACTGAGCAGGACCCATGGCAGAAAGTGTGGGCTGCAAAAGATTCCCGCTCTGCCAGGAACGGTTTGATATTTGGTGCTCTTCTGGTCTCCATCGTCTTTGCGGCATGCGCAGTGGTGGCCATAGCACTCAGTTCTATATATCCGGAGATCCCGGCAGCAGGGTTCCCTATGGGGATGGCTCAGGCTGAACCGGCCCTGTTAACGTTCATTATCAGTACGTTCTCCCCGGTAGTTATCGCATTGAGTGCTATCGGTCTGGCAGCAGCGGCCATGTCCTGTGCGGATACGTTCGCAACATCAGGAGCATCCTGTCTTTCCCGTGACATCTACCAGCGTTTTATCAAACCGGATGCCACCATGAAACAGATGCTTGTTGTCAACCGTATCAGTGTCCTCGTGATCGTGGCAGCGGCTACAGTTTGTTCTTTCTTCATAAACAGCATCATCGATGCTATCCATATTGCCACGTTCATCGCAAGTGCATCATATTTCTTCCCTCTCATGGGTGGCCTGTACTGGAAACGTGCCACAAAGGAGGGTGCTCTTGCTGGCCTGATCGTGGGAGCTGTAGTTCAGATATCGCTGATCGTTTATGACTTGGCCATGACAGCCCCAATGGCACCACCTTACCTTGATACTGTCCATCCCCTGCTGGTGAACCATGGTATCATTGTAGGTATGCTCCTCAGTGGCGTTGCGTTCTTTGGTGTATCCTTTGCAACAAAACCTCCAAGCGATGTGAACCTGGCTCCCTTCTTCAAGGAAGCGGCAGATAAACTATCTGTAAATGATGCTGAAACTGTGGATGAGAACGATCAGAATTACCAGAAATTCCTGGACATCATCGATGAGAATGTCATCGGCGAACGTGCACACCTTCATGTGAGACTGGAGAGTTCCGCAACGTTGAACTGGCGTAAGTTAGTGGATCATCTCAGGGCCGACCATCCGGCATGGGTATCACCTTCTGGCATCGATACAGTATACCGTCTTGTGCAGGCAGATATGCTTGCCTGTGTATCGATCACACGGGGCAATACCGAAAAGGAGATTTGGTTCGCATCAGAACCGTCGGTATCCGGTGTAGGCATGCAGAAGAAGGAACTGTTCGTTTCATTCAATGAGGTATCCCGGACCCTGGAAGAGATCGGTATATTGCTCACGATACCTAACAGGGATTGAGCAGGGAACTGGGCAAGGACCTCTTCTTTCCGGGGGGGGGGTCCATCCCACAGATCTCCGAATCATGGAAAATTAGATTCATTTCTTATTCTCAATTTATTTTTATAGTTCAACTCAAAGAGTTCGTTCCAGTTCGTTGTTAATTTAAACCAAACAAAGTAATCTACCTTACATAATCCAGACTCAGGTTATACATAACTAAAATATTTCCGAGACACCGTATTACCGTAAATCTTTTTAAACAAAGCATCATGTGATACCTACAATGGAAAAGAGAACATTAACACTGATCCTTATACTCCTCTCTGTATCATTTTCATACGGTTGCATTGATGAACTTGTACCCGTAGGTAACCAGAATGAGGCGATGCCAGATGTATCTGTATACGAGCTGGAGCCCTTTCTGGACGAATTGGATATTGAACATACCAGCATGAACACAACGACATTCTATCTTTCTGATAATGGAAGTGTCAGGACGGTACATGCTATTGAGAATGCCAGTAGTATCAATATTATCACAATTGAGGATATCCTGGGTTCAGGTGACGATCCGATCTCCAATATTGTCATTGTTGCAGATGCTGCGGATCAGGTGGACGCGTCAGCAGAGACATTCATGGAATTGTCTCTCGCCGGCAGTACATCGACCATCAACTATACACTCACCGAGAGCAAGGAACGAGCTCAGGAAAAGTTCCATCTGGATTTCAATGGTAACATCACAGGTTTTGTCGCATATACTCTTAAGGTACCAGGTAAGCAGGATTTCCTGTACGTGCCAACTCACCCATCTGTCGTACGTATCATTCTTCCACAGGGCTATAGCACAGGCAATTCTTTCATAGGCAAGGTCCAACCAGAACCCGATGAGAGATTCCACGATATCCGTGACCGTGAGGTCCTTGTGTGGCACGATCTAAGGGTGAATCAGAGTTCCTTTTTTGGCATGGGTGATGATGTCCTGAGTTCCAGTTCGCAGAAAGAGATCCTGCGTCCGGTGAGCATCAAGATATATACTTCATCTGCACCAAAAATGCTCTTGATCGGTATGAGCATCCTGTTGATCGGTGCACTGGCAGTCATCGTCAATTACTATAGGACTCGCAGACGACTTGAAATGCTGCGAGAAAGTATAGAAAAGGATTTCGGGAAGGACAAGAGGAAGGAATGATGACAGATCCCCATCCCATTATATATTGATCGTCATCCCGTCATATCCGAGAGGCAGTTCCTTTACTGCCTTTTCATGTGGTTTGTAATAATGGCTCAGATGCGTCAGTATGGTCCGCTCTGCTCCGATCGTCTCTGCCAGTTCCATAGCTTCCTGTGAGTTCATATGTTTCTTGATATTCAGGTCGAGCCCTGCAGGTACTATGGCATCCGCGATCAGAAGGTCAGGGTTCTTTATCAGTTCCATGCTCCTGTGGGGTATATCCCGTTCGGTATCCCCGGTGATCACGACCCTGTGATCCTTATCCTCTATCATTACGCCCACCGGATCCTTCAGAGGCCGGTGCTTTACCTCAAACAGGGTGAATGTTAAACCGATCAGCTCGAACGGCTCGTACATCTGTATATCATGGCGCCGTGGTTTCAGGAACGAGATATAATCAAGGATATAATCCATGGTCGTGGGCACACCATAAACATTGACCCTGTGTTGGACCCTGTGAAACTCGCCGAATCCCGTGTAATGGTCATAGTGTCCATGTGTCCATATCACACCATCCACATGATGGATCCCCGCCTCAAGCATCTGCTGGCGAAGATCCGGACTCGTGTCAATGAGCACCGAGCCTTTATCGGATCTGACCAGCACGGAAAACCGTGATCGTCTGCTTCGTCCTCCTTTCCCGGCAACAGTACATGTGGGACAATTACAGCCAATTACAGGTGTACCCGGGGCATCACCGGTTCCCAGGAGTATTATTTCCATGTTCGTTCCGCTTATACAATGCTATTCATGTATTCGTCGGACTTGATCACAGCTCGCTTGTTAAAATTATTTATGGCTTTGATCAGATCCTGCTGATTAAGTATTTTCCTATCCTCAAGAAGGGCCCCCAGTACACTCTCACGGATCACCAACCTCAGGTCTGAGCCGGTGTAGTCTTCAGACAGGGATGCGATTTCGGTTGTGTCAATCTCGCCCTCGATCTCACGTGTGATAATGTCCAGTATCTGTTTTCGCATACCCATGTCGGGTAGAGGGAAGTCCATGATCTCATCGAATCGTCTCCAGACAGCGGAATCCAGCATCCCGGGATGGTTCGTAGCAGCGATCAGGAGCACTCCGTCATTGGTGAGGCTGATGTCATCGATGGCCTTGAGCAGGGTGTTGACCGCACGTTTGAGAGCGGCATGCTCATCCGAGGCTCGTGTTTTAGCAACAAAATCGAACTCATCAATGAACAGTATACACGGATTGAGTTTTTTGGCAAGCTCGAACACACGATCGATGTTCTTTGCTGTTTCTCCCAGGTACTGGTCTGTCACCATGGATAGTTTAACCTCCACAAATGGGATCGCAAGTTTCTCTGACAGGGCACTGGCAACGGAGGTCTTTCCTGTACCAGGTGGTCCTACCATCAGGACCTTCCCTATGTCATAAAGGCCGATGCTCTTCAAATATTCACGGTACTGTATGGCTTTCTCGATCTTCTCGATCTCTGATTCCTGCTCTGATGTCAGTATAAGATCTCCGAGTCCCTGTCTGACATCCTCGGGGGCTATGATCTTGACCAGTTTGAGCAGATCTTCTCCCCCCGCCTCATTTTCGATCTCCTCTATGAGGGATTCGATCCACTCCCGATCAACCTCTTTTGGTCTGGTAAGGGCTCTTGCACGCTTATAGTCCGCCTCGCTTGTCTCCTTCTGCATTTCGAAATAGAATGCAAGCGCCGGGTTCAACTCTACCCGTTGCGGGGATTGATCCTGTTTTTCGAACCATTCGACAGCAACATCAAAAGATGTGAGTTTGAGCTCATAGTCGATCCCGTCGATGTCCACAAAAAGGAGAGATTGTGCAGTTTGTTTTACTTCGGTAAGGTTGTATAGTTTCTCTACATCTGCCGGAAAGACATGGATGGGTTTTGGAACATTTCTATGTTTTCGGTTCCAGTAGTTCTTTCGTATGTTCTTTGGAAGATCGTTGACATCCATTTCGGAGTATTGATTATATATGTGTGCTGTCAGTAGCAGTTCTACGATATCAAGGGTACTTTCAGACATGTTTCACCTGGTTAATATGATAGTATTGGTCATGTGAACGATTTCACACTAAAGCTGAATATAAAGTCTTTTGGACCATATAATTATGTGCTCTTTTTAGATATATTTTTCGAGCTGACTGGTCTATAAGGATCAACAAGTATTCATCGATCCCCGATTCACACGAGCTGAACATGTTCAGGGATGGGAGCGTATATCTCCCCCGCAGCAAGTAGTTTCTCAACGATCTTTTTAATATCATCCGCCCTTATATCCTTCTCTTGTGCCTGCCGATACAGTTCATCGATAGCCATTCTCTCGCCGCTTGTTCGCAGGATCTCAAGGATGATCTGTCGCACATTCAATTTTCGTTTGACAATTTTCCGGTCAGAGCTCTCATCATTTTGAGTCCCTATTGTCAACAACTCTCTCTGTTCATGACCGTTTCCTAGGATACGCGCCTGCAACTCTGTGCGTGCCGTCACGGCTTCATCCAGATCATCTGATGTATATAGCTCTCTGGTCTTCCGGATATGAAGGTTGGATCCACATCGCTGACAGCGCGTCATTTTCGTACCAGTGTTCTTAATTATCTGGGCATGTTTTCTGCACCGTGGGCAAACGATCACTGAATATTCTGACATCTTCCAGTGCTTGGCAGGGCATCTATAAATAGTACACTGCATCATCATCCCATATGATACGGATTGCAGAAGAAGGGGACATTCCTGCGATCGTACAGATCGAGGACAGGTCATTTGAGGCTCCCTGGAAGGCAAGTGTGTTCATATCATATCTGGATTATCCGGGTTTTGTAGTATATCACAGCGATGATACTGTGCAGGGTTATGCCATGGTGCTGGTAGTAAATGAAAATGCAACTCTGGCAAGTCTCGCCACACATCCTGATCGCCGCAGGCAGGGAGTGGGTACTGTTCTGCTCAGATGGTGTGAGATGTTTCTCAGGGAGAATGGGTATACCAGTGTGGAACTTCAGGTTCGGGAGAAAAGTATCGGCACCAGGTCCTTCTACCAAAGAATGGGGTTCAGGGAGAGCGGGCGGATCCCAAGATATTATCCCACTGATAATGCCGTTGTGATGGAAAAGGAATTTTAGGTAGCTCCACGCTAAATCAATGGGATCTGCACTCTGGATGTGTGAAGGTGTCGATAAGGGCAGGTCCGTTATTCATTATTTACCGTATCGCCTCTGTCTCTTCTGGAAATCACGGATGACTCGCAGGAGTTCGATCTTGCGGAGGTCGTACCAGTTCACATCTGTGAAATATAGTTCAGAGTATGCGGATTGCCATATCAAAAAATCCGATAGATGCTTGCCACCTGCGCGCATGATCAGGTCGGGTTCCTCATGTATCAGCAGATGTGATTCGATGATATTGTCGCTGATCTGGTCAGGGGTTATATTACCTTTTTTCACATCAGAGAGCACTGCAACCACTGCCTTCGTGACCTCTTTTCTGCCACCAAAACCCACCGAAATGGATATCAGCATGTCGTTGCCATTCCTTTTCTCACAGGGTTCTCCGTTCTCATTGTATATTGTAAAACCGATCTCTTATTCCTGCTCTGATGTCAGTATAAGATCTCCGAGTCCCTGTCTGACATCCTCGGG
>Ga0255382_10118_pt1 | contig 11377 bp, 6 predicted proteins | sample ANMaggSeSYBR01H9_FD_182101 | JGI IMG/M metagenome (GOLD analysis project Ga0255382, IMG submission 182101) | Sediment cell enrichment communities from methane seep in Santa Monica Basin, California, United Staets - ANME aggregate JGI... | ecosystem: Environmental > Aquatic > Marine > Cold seeps >... | reverse complement strand
TGAATTACTGGTTGTGATTTCAATTATAGCGCTGCTTATAGCTATTCTGATGCCCGCGTTGAACACGGCGAGAGATCATGCGAAGGCTGTGTCCTGTCAAAGTAATCTCAAGCAGATGACCCTGGGCATTGTGTATTATGCTCATGATAACGACGACAAGTTGTTCAGGTCATTCGATAAAAACGGGGACGAGGATGATAAAGGATTGTACTGGTATCATGTTATCGCGGGATATTTCGGCGATAAAGATTATGTATCTATCCCAGGCAAAGAAGCCGGTCTGATGGAAGTGATACTTTGTCCGTCAACGAAACGGACAGGTAAAGACAGTGCGGAAGTTCACTGGTGGGGTTCGGCAAAACTTGCATGGGGACTTTTAGGGGGAGAAGGCAGCTATGGGATGAATCTGTGGCTGACGCCGGAAGGCTATTGGTCGGAACTTATGGTTACTGATTATGGTGCCAACAAAGGTGATTTTTTTGGAAAATATTCACAAGCCAAATCCAGTGTGCCGGTTTTTGCTGACAGTGCATGGGTGGGAGCATGGCCATTTTCGTATGACTCCGCCACTGTTCAGATTCCACCTGACTTTTCCGGCGTAGGGTTAAGTTACAGGAATACCGAGGGCTATCAGATGCCCAGATTTTTGGTCGACAGACATAAGATGGCAATAAACAGCAGTTTTGCTGACGGCCATGTGGAAAGGGTTGAGCTTCATAACTTATGGGCCTTAAATTGGAATAGACATTATAGACCTACGAGTGACGTCAACTTTTAAGATGGCGTTTCTGTAACAGCAACGAATCAGGAAAGGAGGGTGCCTATAGAGACGATTTCAGCAGTGTGTAGAGTTTTTGTTATTGAAGTTTTGTAATTATTTTTTGGAGGAAGATAAAATGAAGAATTTATTGTGTGTAGTAATGGTGTTGTTGATAGCAGGTGTAGCTCAGGCGGATAATGTTTCTATTTCTGTGGCCAATCATAGTTTTGAAACACCCGTCTTTGCGGGGGTGGGTGACGCCTCGCATAACTGGAGTGATCAAGATGGTACGGGTGTTAATATAATTCCCGGCTGGAGTTACGATTATACCGCCGCCCCCTGGGATTCACCTAATGATACTGGTGTCTGGCGGAACGCCAATGCCGCCAGCCCTGACGGCACTGTTAATACGTCTTTCTGTCGCCACAGTGCGGGATCCGCGGCAGTTCAGGTAACCGGCCCCTGGCAGGACCTGGGTTATACAATTGTTGCTGGCGAAACATACTCCCTTGCGATGGATGTTTATCGCCACGACGCAACCGCTAATCACGCCGTAAGCCTGACGTTCAATTACCATGATGCCGGTACGCGAACAGAGATTATCGAAAATCTGATTGATATAACAGGACAGACCACAGGTGCGTGGGAAACATATTATGTTTCCTTTACCGCTGAGGCGGGTGAGGATTATATTGACCAAAGCCTCGGTATTGAATTCAACAATGAGTCGGTTAGCGATTCTTGGCATGGCTTTGACAATGCAGTTGTTCCTGAACCTGCGACTATGATTTTACTGGGACTGGGTGGATTGGTCCTCAGACGTAGAAAGTAAAACGTAGTAAGCATAACTGAGTAACTCCGCTGTGGTCGGCCGACATATCGTTGGCCGACCACAACATACTATGTTAGCCTCAATTTTAGTAAAGAGGGTCATTATGAAAAAGATATGTTTTTTACTGGTGTTATGTGTAGCCACGAGTGCCTGGGCCGGCGTTCCGATTACGGTGGTCAATCACAGTTTTGAGGCACCTGTCTTCGCGGCGGCGGGTGACACCTCGCGTAACTGGAATGATCAGCACGGTACTGGTGTTGCTGTGATTGATGACTGGAATTACGATTATACTGGCGCAGGCTGGCCTTCGGCTAATGATACTGGTGTCTGGTGGACGAACGATGCCGCCCCCCTTGACGGCACTCATAATGTGTCTTTCGTTCGCCATAGTGCGGTTCCGGATCCGCCGGGAGATCAGGTAACCGGTCCCTGGCAGGACCTGGGCTATACAATTGTCGCCGGCGAAACATACACCTTTACGATGGATGTTCGGCGTCACAACGTACCGAAGGATGATCACGCCGTCAGCCTGACGTTCAATTACCATGGTGCTGGTGTGCGAACGGAGATTATCGAAAATCTGATTGATATAACAGGACAAGCCGGAGATACGTGTGACACATATTCCGTTTCCTTTACCGCTGAGGCGGGTCAGGATTACATCGGCAAGAGCCTGGGCATTGAATTCAACAATGAGTCAGATGACGATTCCTGGCATAGCTTTGACGATGCACGGGTTGAGCAGCCTTTTGTGGCCAATTTTTATCCGGAAGACGGTGACAAGGGAATCGATGTCGATAAAAATCTCAGTTGGACACTCGAAGCTTCCGTAACCAACTGCGATGTATATTTCGGTACTGATCCGAATATGGCCAATAATCCCAAAGTGGTTGATGCCGTACACCAGGAAAGTTACGATCCTCCGGGCGATATGGACCCCGAAACGACTTACTATTGGCGCATTGATGTCCGTGTGGACGGTACACTCTATGAAGATGTGGTTGAACATAATGATCCGTGTGGGCTGAAATTCACCACGACTACGACGGACTCTGTAATCGATGAAGATCCCTGTGGTCTGACGGTTAATGCCGGTGAGACGGCTGTGTTCAGAGTGAAAGCAACAAATGTTGACAGTTATCTCTGGAAAAGACTGGACGGTACGCCGATTCCTGATAATACCGGGGCTACGTTGACGATTTCTGATGTCCAGAAGGCCGATGAAGACGTTTATTGGTGTGAACTGACGAACACGGCCGCTACTATAAAGACGGCAAGGGTGAATCTTATGACCAGGCGATTGGTCGCTCTGTGGGAATTTGAGGACTCGCTTGAGGCAGAGGATGATGAAGAAAACGCTTGCTGGCCTGGCGACTATGTTGATCCCAATACGGAAAATCCTGATCCCACGCCTGTCTATGCCCTTGATGACCCATGTAGTACAGGCAATGGCAAGTCGCTGCAATTGGCCGCTGACGAATTGCATGTTCAGATTACCGATAGTGAAGATTTTTTCAACTTCTATCCTCATGGCTATACGGTCAACTTCTGGGTCAAGACCGAACAGACCGGCGAGTGGGGCGTTATAGCCTCCAAGCGTATCAGAGGCGATTATTATTTCGGCTGGGGGCTGACTTGCGACGATGAGAACAAGGCAGAAAGTGGTTTATGGCAGGTCGAAAACATTACCGGCACCTCTGATATTGCCGATAACCAGTGGCATATGATAACCGCCACGTATGACGCCGGGGCAGGGACAGGTTCGGTCTATGTGGACGGCCTGGTGGAAAACCAGTTTGTTGATGCAAGCAAGGCCCCGATAAACGATCAGCCGGTGGTCATTGGTGTTGATGCTGTTTCTGGTGCGTTTCCCTACGAGGGGCTTTTTGACAAGTTCAGCATTTACAGTTACGCCCTGAGTCAGATTGATGTGGCGCTGCTCTACACGACTGTAACAGGCGATAGTCTTTGTGTTGGCGGTAATCCCGATTACGACCTCAATGAGGATTGTAAAGTCGATATTCTGGACTTCGCCCTGTTTGCCGCCGATTGGCTGGAATGTAATCTGGTGCCGGATTGCCTGCCGTGATGGGCGATGTTATGTGAATGTGTCATGTAACCAGTCTTTCCGAACAGGCAGGGCAGGATATACGCAACGCGTATAGAAATTTCCGCGAGCGAAACCGTAACATTTTATTGTAAGGTTACTTACCCGCGTATTAACAGGAAATTTTAATCGTGAGCACTATACATAGCCGGAAGGTAAAAAGTTATGGAGTCTGTATCAAGTGGTGATACAGGCTCCAACAAGTCAATCGATGACAAGCAACTTAACGCTGCCTTCAACCACCGAGCCTTTTTTAAGAGGTCGATATTCGAGCTTTGCATGGCTTTCGAAAAATGTTTCCGCTCCGGCATTGCTGTAATCCGCGATCAGCATACGTATATGATCGCCATCCAACCATGCACGAAAATCCTGAGTACCATCGGAGACAGAGACAACACTTAATCCTTTATTGCTGGAATTGGTCAGCGACGCATTGTAAATATTCATTTTCGTCGAACGGAAATCATTTGTTCCCAGTTCGCTTGTATCGTGACACCACGCGACATTCGGTTTTATTCGTGGTCCGGCAATGCCGGAGTTACTCACTCCGACAAATGCTTTCGCCGTTCCAACAGGTCTTCCTATATGATCATCGGGATACACTGTCCACTGCGATTTACGATTCCAACTCAGCGCGTCATAGTCGGCGGGCAGGTTGAATACGATTCCCGTCTGCCTGGGGTTGACCCGTTTCTGTTCGACTGTAAAGTGATAGCCAACTGTCAACATTCCAGGGCGATCTACCTTGATTGTGTAGGTTCCAGATGCCTGTTTATATCGGCCGGAGACGGTTATTGCCACTTCGCCGTTTTTCTTGGCAACCTGCACCTTATCAGCATGCCATTCTGTACACGTGTCTGTATATGGAGCAAAGCTCGGTGATTCGCTGGTCAGTTGCCCGCCGCCGTCTTTGTTGAGGGGCAGGATCATCAGATTCGGCCCGGTAATCGGTATCATATTCCCTTTATATCCGGTTTGTGTAACAAGGCCGGTTTTAGCGTTCACGACACAAACGAAATCGCCGCATTTGATAACTATCGCTTCATCTGTTTTTTTGAAGCTGACGGCATCGGCCGATCTGGGCGGCAGCAGTGTTGCGACGTTTTTCGACTGACCTATCGGCAACTGATAGGTATCAATAAGAAAACCTTGCGGGCTGAAGAAATTAAGCGAAATCTTTTTGCCTTCTAATTTTGTGGTACCGGGTTTGATCCTGATATGCCCGGTACTGCGGGGAGGGATGTCAGCGGCAACTTTACCTTGCCTGCCGTCAATCGACCACTCAATACGCAATTCATTAATGTTTGTGAAGTCATGTCGGTTTTCGATTTGTATCTCAAGAGGATCACCCGCATTCGGGATCGGAACAGATTTATTAAATATTTTTACGGGAGAATAAACCTTTTTGACATGCCAGTATTCCGGTTTCATACGCCGCCAGCCGTCTATCGGACCCCATGCCCCATACCCGACCGTCTTACCTGAAGGTAGGCAAAAAGTATCATCGACGGCGGACCATATCGCTCCGCCCAGGCATCCTTTTGCAGCGTACATCTTGTTCCACATCGAAGCAAAACCACGCCCCCACGCGTCGCGCAGTCCGGGGTCTGTTACCAATTCATGTCTGTTGTAACCATTCAGGTGGCAGTACTCACCGAACAGCAATGGTCGGCTTAATGTTGCTGCTTTGGCCGGCCCGGATGGCCCTGGATAGTGATGGTTGGCAACTTTGGCTTGGTTGCCGGTGTCATGTTTTCCCCACGACTGATTATGGAACACAGTGGGTCTTGTTGGGTCCGCTGCCTCAACTAATTTGAGTACCTCGTCAAAATTGGAACTCCAGCAAGACTCGTTGGCCAACGACCATATAATAATGCTGGGGTGGTCGCGGTAAAATTCGACCATCTCAAGATTCGCCCTGGCTAATGGAGCAAAAAACTTAATGTCCTTATACCGGCCTTTTTTTTTCCATATCTCATCCACCCAACAAAACGGTGCTTCCGACTCTACGAACAGACCCAACCGGTCGCAATATTCTATAAATTCTTCTGCCGGCGGGTAGTGTGATGTGCGGATAAAGTTTATATTGGCTTCGCGGAACAGTTCGGCGTCTTTTCGCCACTGTTTATCAGTCAAGCTCCGTCCCATCAGTGGGTGAGCCTCGTGACGACAAATACCGCGAAGTTTGATCGGCCGGTTATTTACATATACCTGATTGTCTCGAACATCTATTTGCCTGAACCCGATTTGTTTCCGGATAGTGTGGCTTTCACCTCGGCCGTCTGAAAAACTAATGACAAGCGTATAAAGGTTCGGGTGTTCGCAATCCCATTTCATCGGCGAAGATATCGGCAACTCGATTTCATGAGCAAGCCGACTGCCGGCTTTTATGGAAGGCAATTTATGACTGTTCGGTTCGACCCTTACTGTTTTTTTATCAGGCCCTTCGAGTTTCAGAGTAACCTTTGCCGTGTCGATGTTTTTAGTGCCTTCGTTAGCAATGACAAGCGATATTTTTAGTGTCGCGTCATCGAAATCTTTGTCGAATGTTGTTTCGATATGTGCCGAGCCAATATGGCTTGTCGGAACAGCAAAGAGAAGAATCTTGCGAGAAATGCCGCCCAGGGGATGTACGGCATATTTTGAGCCGCTCGCCAGAACATCTTCAAGTGAATCATTTTGCACAGACAAAGCCAGCGTATTGTTTCCCTGCCTGATAAGTTTTGTAACATCCAGTTCGAACGGCGTAAAGCCTCCCATGTGAGTGCCGGCTTGTCGACCGTTGACCCACACTGTCGCATCGCTATAGACCGCGTCAAAACGAAGCTTGATACGCTTGCCGGCCCAGTTCCCCGGCAGGCTGAACTGTCGCCAATAACCCGCGGCGGTATTGCTCTCAACATCAAAGCCCTGCTGAACCCACTGTCCGGGCACTTGAATATCCGCCCAACCTTGTTCGTTGGCATTGGCCTGTTGAAAAAACCCATCTGTTGGTGCCGGATTAAAACGCCAGGTACCATTCAGGCTCTTAACAAAAACGCCGTCTCCAAGAGCCGGAAGCGGAGTGTATCGCGGGGTCGCAATTTCAGGAAAGACGACCTTTGGTTTTACAATCGCACCGACATTCGCCTTTTTGTCGGACCACAGTTCGATGCTGGAAACAACCGCGTTTCGGCCACTCTGGCAAACGACGCTGACCTTAAGTTGTCCATTTTGATATTGATCAGCCGGAACATCGACGGTATGAGTAAAGACTTTTCCTTTGGCAAGTTTGATACTTTGAATAGTCTTGTCGCCTACGACAAGTTTCTGAATACGTTCATCGCTGTCAGACAGATATGTAATACGAAGTTTGTATGTTGCGTCAGCAGCTGCAAGGCCTGAATATCCGAAAGCGACTTTTTGGCCAAAAGCTACTGTGCGTTCCGGAGCATCAGCATCGACTATATCAACAGAGATTGCTGTTTCAGGATAGCTGTAACTGTCTCCCGACAATAGATTTTTCTGTTGGCCGATAACGCCGCAATTGTCTTTGGCCAATAGGTGATACCCTGTTAATGCGTCAGCATCTGAAATGCCGACACACGTTGTTAGTCCAAACACAATTACCAGAAAAATGAACGTTCTTGAAATACTTGTTAAATCTTGTTTGTGATCCAGATAGTGGTACACATTTGACTCCTTAAAACGTAACCGTTCACGGGTTTGCCGCAGGCAAACTTCCTCCACACCTCGAAATAGTGGGGTCAAAAACTTTTGACGCCAGGTTGTTTTACGAAACAAAGCCATTTTTGTTGCCTTCCACGCTTTTTATCCGCCTGTGGCGGACTTTATTTTGCCCCTTCAGGGCGTAAAATTATATATTGCTCCTTATAACCCAGGGCGTTGCCCTGGGCTAGTCTATTTTGCCCTTTCAGGGCGAATAAAGAGAAGCCCCCCCCGATCCCTGCCTTCGCAGGGACATGCTTTACATCGGAGGCTGGTAAACGCGTGGGGCAATTAGCCCCCCCCTATATAGGGTGAACTATCGGATTTGCGCGCATTTTATGGTTATTATCTCGATTGTAAAAATCGTAAGTAGCAGAGCTATATAGAGATAAAAAAATAAATAATTGTTACTCCGTTACTCAGAGCGTTGCCCTGGGTGAGCGACAAGACCATTTTGCCCCTTCGGCCCTTCGACTGTGCTCAGGGCAAGCTCTTTCAGGGCTTTTAAGCCAAGCCATCCACCTCGAAGACTCGGTGGCTGCCACCCAATACCGACGCAAACAATCCCAAATGGCGGGTATGGCCCGGGCTACTTAAGAACCCCCGTTTAACAGCAGGGGCTAACAAGGACAAGAACCCGTGAACGGTTACCTTAAAACTTTATATTACGCTTCTCAAAACTACTGCATTTTGAGGTAGGCATTTCTTTAATCCTGTCTTTAATCCTGTCATTTTTCTTTTCCGGCTTAAGCCCTTCCCTGTAAAAAGCGGATATGTTCTCCAGTGAAGTGTCTGCTTGAATATGATGCGCCGGCGAAAGGATATAGCCTCCCCCTTTACCCAACTTAGTGGTCAATTTTCTGACCGCTTTTTGCACGTCTTCAACTGAGCCGTACGGCATGACATTCTGAATGCAAAGGCCTCCAAAAAGTGCTAATCGCCTGCCGTAACGCTTCTTTATCTCGAAAGGATTAATTGCCATTGGCTGAAGGGGGTTAAGGACGTCAAGTCCGATCTCGATCATGTCGTCAAGAATCGGTTGGCAGTTACCACAACTATGGTATGCTATCTTTATGTTTGGGTTTAATTGTTTACATGCGGAAAAAAGTTTTGAATAACGTTCTTTGAGAAAATTCCGCCACATATCAATTGACATCATCATGCCTGTTTGCATGGAGACATCATCGCCAAACCAGATCATATCCGCCCCGAGTTCAACATATTTCCTGGCTGCGTTCAATGGAAACTGCATAACCTTGTCCATCAGCGCATTTGTGTAATCAGGTTCCAGGGCCATGTCCATCATGAATGTATCCAGCCCGCGCAAATACCAGCAGCCCTCAAAAATGCTTATCTGAGATGACCCGATCATCCATTTTTCATCCCCATACAATCGTTTTTTCTCTCGAAAATCATCGTATTGCGTATCCTCACAGGGGTCAGGTATCTCAAAAAAATCCAGCTTTTCACGATTACCAGCCAGAGGGTGCTCCGCGATTTCAGTGAAAGAACCGAAACCGTTTTTCACGTATTTCCATTTTATCCCCCATTTATCCATATATTCCGGTTCAGGCTTACCATAGAAGCTCGTTTCCAGCCCGGCACAGGACTTGACCATGTCATTACCTAAAGCCACCCCAACGTCTATGTCGGAAATATTAAATTTTCCGCGTATCTTTTCTTCGATTTCCGGCACAAATGAGGCAAAAATCGGAGTTCTGTCTGGTTGCTCAAAATTCAGAGCCATTTCAATGCGTTCTCTTGAATTCACAAAATCACCACTTAATATATTAGGTATCGAGGCCTCTGAAAAACCTCACATTTATCATGACGAAAAACAAAATCAGGCGACTAACAAAATAACAGCACGTTTTTCAGAAGTTCCTGTCAGATAATCAAATAGCACTCTTTATAACATTATTATCGTATTTTCTGAAACCTTTTCCAACACCACTTCGCGCAAAAATATAACCACTTTGCGCAAAACTATATATTTGTTTGTCGCATTCTGTTATTTTCAATGTTTTGCTTGCAAAACATTGGAGTTTAACGCTTTATGGCCCCGGCAGGTATGGTATAATGTCTCTGCCGTCATGGGATTTGCGTCTATGTTATGAATTTAGACGGCAAAAGTCGAGCTTAGTTACAACAAAACTTTCGCGAATTGAAAAAGGATACTAAAATTGATGACGGTGATTGACGCTCACATCCACCTTTACGACGATTCTGGCTATCTGGACAAGCTTCTAACTGCGATGGATGAGCAGGGTATAGAAAAATGTTGCCTGAGCGGATTAGGCGATATTTTCGGCCAGGCCGGCAATGACGACGTCCGGGCCGCCTTTCTTGCTCATTCCGACAGGATTATAGGCGCGTTTTATATCAGGCCCGGTATTGACGGCCCGGATAAGATAGATATCGCTTACGAGGAAGGTTTCAGGATGATTAAGGTCAGTCTTCCACGTGGTCCGTATGACGATCAGGCGTTTTTTCCGCTTTGGGCCGTGGCGCTCGAGCGGCGTATGCCGGTACTTTTTCATACCGGCGTTATCACTTGCCGGGAATCACCCGGCGAGTCGATTTCTTCATGGAATATGCACCCGATGCGGATCGAGCCGATTACCAGAGAGTTCCCGGACCTTGGTATTATCATTGCTCATCTTGGCATTCATTGGAACGAATCGGCCGCGGAGTTGGCCAGGATGAGGCCGAATGTTTATGTTGACCTGACAGGCGAGCCGGGCGGATGGCGGGCACGCGCCGATGCGGTCGGTATGGATAAATGGCTGTGGTGGCCTGATGCGTTTGACAAGGTCGTCTTTGGCACTGACGTGCATTACAGCAAGATCGGACAGATTCTGCAGGCGGACATCGAGCGATTGGAGCAACTTGGTATAGGACCGGAAACACGCATGAATATCTTTTCCGGTAATATCTTAAATCTTCTATGTGAGGACGGCTGACGATGGACAGAATGACAGAAATACGCCGGCTCCTGAAACTGTCGCCTCAGGAGGTTCGCAGGCAGGCGGGCCGGCACCTGGTGGTCTGTGATGATATAGAATCGCTGCATCAAATGTTAGCCGAGGATATCGCCGGAGAGATTCAGAAAAACAACGACAAAGGTGAACAAACCAGGTTGATTCTTCCTGTCGGCCCTACAGGTCAGTATCCGATTCTTGCCGGTATTATAAACAGTAAGGGGATATCGCTTTCCAACTGCTGGTTTTTCTTTATGGATGAGTATTGCGACGAAAACAACCGGGCCGTAGGTAAGGAGCACCCCTTGAGTTTTAAGGGGGAAGCCGAGCGTCTGTTTTTTTCGCGTTTGGATGATTCAGGTGAATTGCGATCCGAGCAGGTGATTTTCCCTGATGAAAACAATATCGAGAACCTTGCCGGGTTGATCGATAGTATCGGCGGTATAGATACCTGCTATGGAGGGATTGGTATTCATGGTCATGTGGCGTTTAACGAGCCTGAACACGGCGTTAAGGACACTCACCCACGGCTGGTAACGCTCAATGATTTCACGGTAACGATTAACGCTGTACGAAGCGACGTGGGAGGCAATTTGGAGTGTTTCCCTCGTAGCGCTTATACGCTTGGTATGAGTCAGATACTTGACGCCGGAAGGATACGTCTTTACTGTCGTAACGGCTGTGAGTTTGACTGGGCCAACGCTGTCCTGCGTTTGGCACTGTTTGGCGAACCCGGCGATGACTATCCGGTTACGCATATAAGAGATTGCGATTATACGATAATCACGGACGAGAACACTCTTTCGCAGCCGGAAAACCTTCTTTGACGAAACTTTTGCAAAATGGCGATTGGTACTACTTCGTCATTAGGATTTCGTCATTCGATATTGGTTCTTGTTCTATTTATTTTGAACAGCGGATCCACATCGTCAGCAACACCGTCGTAAATCAGTTTGGCGGCAAAACCGTTACCACCAAGAAAGGTTTTT
>Ga0255382_10117_pt1 | contig 11399 bp, 6 predicted proteins | sample ANMaggSeSYBR01H9_FD_182101 | JGI IMG/M metagenome (GOLD analysis project Ga0255382, IMG submission 182101) | Sediment cell enrichment communities from methane seep in Santa Monica Basin, California, United Staets - ANME aggregate JGI... | ecosystem: Environmental > Aquatic > Marine > Cold seeps >... | reverse complement strand
ATGGAATATATACTGAAATCAATCGGACCCCAGGATGCAGAACAGAATCTGATCCATATGATCAGTGAAGGGCTGGATCATGCAGACCTGCTGGAGGTGAGGGCACCCAAACCCGGCTTAATGATCACCACCACCCGTGACTTTTTCAGCATTCAGGGCGCCAGGGAGACCTTTGGTGAAGTAAAACAGTTCTATAAGGCTCTGGAAGCCGGGGAACAAATGGCCATGGTAGAAGATGATGATGTGCATTCTTCCACAAAAAAGAACCGTGAGGCCATGTACGCTTTCTTTCAGAAGTACCTGGACAATCCCGGCAGTCCGGTGGATCTGGAAGTGGAGATCTTTGATGAGCAGGACCTGTGGGTCACTCCTACCGGTCAACTGGCCACCTCACTGCAGGGGGAAACGATCTACTCCTTAAACAGGAAATTGGTTCAGAATCAACATGCCAGATTAAAACTATGGAGAGCGCGTGAGGATTTTGATGAACACTCGATTCGGATAGAAAATGAGGCAAAACAGTTGTCAGGGTTCACATATCCTGAGCATTTCGGAGAGAGCGTATTTTCAGGTCGATTTGTAAAAGAACAATATGTACTTGAGAAATACCTGATTCCGGGGGATGGTAACTATATGTTGCCCGCAGCCCTTTATAAACCAGTTCAAAAGAGCAATCATGAGGTGGTACTATTGCTGGATGAGCAGGGTATGGAAAAGGCTGCCCGTTCCGACAGTGTGATGATTCATTCCATGGTGAAGCAGGGGTATTCGGTACTTCTTTTTGATATCCGTGGCATTGGTGCCCTTGGGCCGGGCTATTTGAAGGGGGATGCCTATATTGACAATACCTCATACAATCAGTGGTTTGCAAGCATCTTAACCAAAAAGTCCATTGTAGGAATGCGGGCTGAAGATATTCTCAGGATCATTCACTTTATTGAAACCGATGCAGGAGAATTTGAGACCATCTCTGCCATTGCATCCGGTGCACCCGGGAGTGAGTTGTTGCATGCCGCCGTCTTTGACAAGAGTATTCAAAAAATATGCCTGGTTCATCCATTTTTAAGTTTTGCAGATATTGCACTCAATCGTGATTATACCCCGGCATATATTCCATCGACCGTGGCAGGAGCCATTGAAAAATATGACCTGTCCGACCTCATGGCAGCACTTAGTCCCCGGAAACTGCTGATCCTTAACCCGGTTTCGGAAAATGGGGATCCTGCAGGGGAGGATAAAAAAGCATGCCACCTCACCTACCCCGGTGTTGTGTTCAATAAGAAGGGTGTTGAAGACAACTTTAAATATGCTGTGGTGGATGATGGGCTGCCGGTTTATGAACAAATCATAGAATGGTTGAAACAATGAAACGTAGGAAATTTTTTAGCAAGCTGTCATGGAGCGTGGCCGGGCTGGGCCTGACCACTTCCTGTTCAAATCTGAAAGAGAAAGATCTTTCCCGGCATGCAGAACCGGCAGGGGATCAGGCTACCGGAAAGGTACCTGCATATCGTGAAAGGATAAAAACAACATTTTCCAAAGGAGATGTAATCAGCTCCAATGAGCAGGTCGTACTTGCATTAATTGGAGCCGGCAACTGGGGTACAAATCTGATTCTTACAGTGGCGGACATCAATAAGAATGTCTTTGTCAAGTACATCTGTGATGTGGATGATACACGCGGTGGCAGGGCCATAAAAGAACTTACAAAATTACAAGAGGTCAGTCCGGTCAGGGTAAGGGATATGCGCAAGGTTTTCGAGGATGGGGAGGTTGACGGGGTGATCATTGCCACGCCCCAACACTGGCATGCACTGGCTACCATATGGGCATGCCAGGCAGGCAAAGATGTCTATGTGGAGAAGAATATCTCTCTGCGTATCGGTGAGGGACAAAAAATGCTTGAGGCCGCCATGAAATATGAACGAATTGTGCAATGCGGAACCCAGAACAGGAGTGCTGATTATGCCTGGTCGGCCAGGGATTATATTAAAAGCGGGAAGCTGGGCCAGGTGGTTGCAGTAAATGTGTCGGGGCTCCTGGACGGACCAATTCCATTCAATGAAAAGGAGGGAGAAAAGGCGCCTGACACCATCGACTGGAACATGTGGCTGGGTCCGGCACGGAAAGTTCCCTACAGCGTTTCAAGGCATAAGTCCAACATCTTCTATTGGGACTACTCCGGTGGTCTGGCACTGGGAAATGGTGCCATTCACCAGGTGGACCTGGCAAGAATTGTGCTGGACAATCCTGGATTCCCGGAATCGGTTTATTGTACGGGTGGAAGATATCTCTTTGATGATCAAAGAGATATGCCGGATTATCAAATGACAACATTCGACTATGGTAATTTTGTTCTGACCCTGCAAACCGGCGAGTTTTCTCCCTATATGCTAAAGACAAGACCTGAGATCCGTTATGGTGACGGTTTTCCTGAATGGAAACAGAATTCCACCAAAATAGTCATTTACGGCACCGAAGGGGTCATGTATGTGGGAAGAATGGGGGGAGGATGGCAGGTCTACGGCAAGGATCGTCAGGTCGTTGTCCAGGAGCAGGGATTATTTCCGCTCAGGGAACATCTGGGAAATTTTATTGATTGTATACGATCCAGAGAACAGCCCAACGGTAACATTGTTGAGGGGCACAGAAGTGCGACGCTGATACATCTGGCCAACCTTTCCTATCGTGCAGGTAAAAAACAGTTGTTTTTCTCCGGAGAGACCGAGTTAATCACAAACGACCCGCAGGCCAGGAAACTGGCATTAGGAACATATAGAAATGGTTTTGAAATTCCACAGGAAATTTAATACTTGAACAGCATCTCATGACCCTTCTGCGGAAAACCATTATTATACTTATTCCATTGCTGATCCTGCTTGCAGGCCTTGTGATATATGCATACAGGGGCACCCGGGGAAAGACGGATATAGCATTCCGGATTCATATCAATCAACAACTGGTACAGGAATCGGCTTTTGGTGAATCCCCCACCTTTGCCATATGGCTTGAGGAACCGTCAACAGGCAAGTGCAGAACGGTGTATGTAACCAGGCGGGCAGCAGTGGGGGACTGGGAAGGAAAAGCGGAAGTTCCTTCCGCCCTGCCATGCTGGTTTGAGGTCTACAAAAGAGAGAACCAGACCAGGAAGCTGCCTGGTATTGAAAAACAGGCTCCTGTGGCAGTTACAGGTGCCACACCAGAACCGGGTTATTTTGTCACACGGGCCAGGGTCCATGCAGGCACTACCTGGAAATGCTGGATCGAAGTAAACCTTTCAGGCGATTATAATGACCAATACCAGGAGTACAATGAAGAGGCAAAGACCATTGATACGTATGGCAACGGTCAGCCGGCTCTGATCTATTCGGCCCTGATAGATGCAGTTGAAGGAACCGTAGTCACACCGCTTATCGCCGGTATGTGTGTGCCAGACTTCCCGGGTGACAGTTTGATCCGGCCGCTAAAGGGGATCACAACGGCTGCCTCTGTTTTTGACGATATAAGTATAGCCTTGGTAAAACCAAATCCATCAATTCTAAAACATTAAAACAAAATTCAATTGAATTAAAATACTTCTCTTTTTTTACACATGGCATAGTATGATCGCCCGGCTACAGGAAGGTTGATATAGGCTGAAGCGATCTCATCTCCCGCTTTTAATCGCAGAATCTTCTCCCCGATAAACTCATGAACCTCTTCCGTGTTCTCGATTTTTGCACCAGGCGCATTGGATACATCCCATCCCTTCAATCCCTCTTCAAATCCAAAATTTGGAATATGTTCATAATTCCCGTCTGCATAGCTAAGGGTATACCCATTCAGATCAAGGGTAACATCCTTTCCCAGAAACAGAGTACTTCTGTTACTGGTGATATCGTTGGTTAGCATATAAGTGGAGCCGGGAGTGGCATAGGATCCCGGACCTGAAACAGCAATTACCCCATCCGGTAAATTGTTGTGTCCCGACTCCCGGTATTGGGCATTCACAACTAGAGGGAATACAATACATAATATGCTTATAAGCTTTTTATCCATGAAGTGTTCCTGATTTTACTCCCTGGTCAAAATACCTTCAATGACAGGCTGCAGTGCATTTGCTATCCTGAAGGAGCCCAGATCGGTAGGGTGTACCCCGTCAACGGTGCATTCATCATAGTCATCCCCCAACACTGTGGAACCGTCCAGGAAATAGATATTTTTATCACCGGCAGTTAAGCTTTCTTCCACCAGGTTTCTCTGAAAATCCCTGTTATTCATCAGCGTTTTATAGGCCGGATTACCGGTTATTGCATTGGCATACCGGATCTTGGACATGATCAGGATAGGCAGATCCGGATGTTTCTCTCTCAGAATATCCACAAAGGGTCCCAGGGTGTTTACGATGGTTTTACTGGCATTGGCTTCATAATCCAACACGATCATACGGGTGCCCTGTATTTCATTGATCAAATGAGCCAGGGCAGGTTCTCCTCTTCCATTTCCGGAAAACCCCAGGTTCACAAACTGCACATCCAATAAGCGGCTCAAAATATTTGAATAGACCATGCCGGGTCGCACCACACATCCCCCCTGGGTTATGGATGTTCCGTATATTACGATTTTTCCCGGAAGGGTAAATGGCGAAGCTTCCTGTACCAGGGATCCCTGTTCCACTCCAACCAATACCGAATTCACTCCGTTGTAAAGAGGGAAATTAAGCGTGAAGGAGCGCATTTGTGCATCTTGTACATCATAGAGTTTGGCCTTATACCGGATGGTATCATGAGGGAAACGCGTGGTTCTTACATACCGTTGTACCTCACCGTCCCTGACATACAGGTCAAATCCGCTCTGACCGGTGGCCGGCATATGGTACATGCCCGATCTTTCTCTTAGTTCCACTTTAACAAATATCCTTTTACTGTTGCTCCTGAACCGTATCTGTCCCCCGGCGGTATGATTGGCCAGCCCGTCAACCGCACTACGTATTTCCCACTTAGGATTCACCGGCAAGCGCCTGTACACTGTATCTTCTTTGATCCATTCAAACCCTGCCAGGTCAAAGGGCTCTTCCCTGGGATCAAACCAGACGATCCCATCCGTGTCGGCCTTTTGTAAGGTCATGTTGGGATCCAGTTTTTGTGCAGTGGGCACCTGGGCAAATCCTGTAGCCTGCATACTCAGGACTACCAATATCATGTAAATACGCTGTGGCATATGGTCCATATCAAAGTTGTTTAGGTGTCTATATGTTTCATAAGTTCTTTGCCAGTCCGGGATACATCCTGACAGCATTTTCGTAATAGATCTTTCTTAGCACAGGTTCCGGGAGTTTTAATCCCTGATATGTTTTCACCTTGTCATTCTGGGTCAGCATCCTGTCCGATGTAAAGTACTCCCAATCGTTTAGCCAGATCCTCTCGAGAATATCCTCTGCCCTTGCAGCACTTGAACTGCCAGAGAAATCACCCCTGAATCCGGTATCTGTTCCGTACAGCAAGCGGTCCTGATACCTGATGAAAAAGCTGCGTACCTTCTCCCTGTCCTGTATCTTAAAATGGCATATGCGTTCTGCCATGTCCACCGACATATTCGGAAACCTGTCCAGCGTTTTTGCAAGCTCGTCCACATCCCATTCCAGGCTTCCCAGGTGGCAGCCCACATACCGCAGGCCGGGATGTTTCTCCAGCATGCGGTCCCTGGCAGCGTTCAGCGCTTCATACGAAGGGTATTCGGGATGCAGGTACATATGATATTGCGGGTTGTTTGCAAAATAGCTGCTGTCTCCCCGGACCGTCATCTCATCCAGAGGAAGCCAGCAGTTCTTTGGCTCACCATTATGATTGACAAAGGTCATTCCCTGCTCTTCCACAAAATCCAGTATGGGATCAAAGCGGGGATCATCGATCATAAGAAAGCTGCTGTCGGTATCCCGGAAAGTCATGCCGATATCTTTCCAGAGTTTCAGGGCAATGGCCCCCTCGTCAAAGCTTTTCTGAAGCCAGCTGATGGTCTTTTCCTCCCAGCCCGTTTCCCCGAATCCGTCCATGGAAAAGGTGGTGGCAAATCCGATGGTCCCGGGATGTTTTTCCTGAAGGGCCCGGGCAAACCCGAATTCCACATCAATTTCGGGTTGAGCAACCGACCTGGTGACCAGTGTGATCATCTTCAGATTATTCTCTTCCACAAGCTTCATAAAAGAGTCATCGGACGTTTCCAGGTGCACATGTGCATCAATTTTCGGGAATGTTTTAAACTCGGGGACCTGTGAACACCCCATCAGCAATACAGCAAACAGAAGCAGGTACTTTATCATCTTCATTTTTCTTAGTTTAATGGATTGGAATAATTATTCTACAGGCTGAGATCAATGGGGGGCCGGTCTTCCCATTTGCCCCTGGTAAAATCAGGGAAGGGTACCGACTGGCCCTTGTTGGCCACCGACATCTCGGATAAGGGTGAAACAGCGCTGCTTGTTACAGAATCGTACACATCGAAAAATGGCATTTTCTTTTCACGCAGGGCTTTTACGAGCAAATGCCAGGTCAGCGGGGTGGATTCTCCCTGATTCCCATGGCCCCGGAGAGCCTGTTCTCTGGGGACAGGATTGTAGTCTTTTACCAGCGGGTGCTGGTACTGATTGAACCATTTTTCGGTATCTTCCCACTGATGAGCTTCAGGTGTGATGCCATCCACATAGATATGAGATCCAAGTCCGCTGCCTGTGACAAATGCACCCTTGCTTCCCTGAACCTTGAATATGCCTCTCGGATGGGGTGTGTTGGTGTCAAAATTCAGCGTGATCATTTTACCTTTTACGGTGCGCATCAGGCTTACATTGACATCACCCTGGGCCATCTTTTGTGTGGCGTAAGGATGGGTATCCCCGTATTGCTGCTTAGTATATTCATTGAGCATGGTGGCGCCCGAGCTTACTGAAACAATATAATCCAGCCTGTCACCATGGTTGATATCCATCATGGCCATGATCTTGTTCATGGGATGATCGGGGTAGAGGTTTCCGTTCCTTTCCACAGAATGCTGCAGGCGCCAGGGTTCTTCCTCCGGATTGAACTTTACCATCCTCAGATCATGTACATATCCGCCGGTGATGTGTTTAATATCGCCAAAAACCCCCTCTTGTATCATATGCAGCAATGGCATGGCATAGTAGGATTCCAGCAGGGCCTGCTCAAGTGCCAGGGTAGCCCACTTTCCGGTTTTCTCGTATGTTTCCACAATTTCCCAGGCTTCGTCGAGGGTCAGGATCATGGGGACTTCACTGACTGCATGTTTTCCGTTGTTCATGGCCGCAAGGCATACAGGTGCATGCCATTTCCATGAGGTTGAACAGATCACCGCGTCCAGCTCTTCGGTTTCGCACATGCGGATGAAATCGGTATCGGTTTTCCCATACAGCTTCGGTGCAGGATGGCCGGCTTCCTCCACCCATCTTTTAGCACGGTACAGTGCTGCATCTTCAATATCGCAAACAGCAGGAACAACAACACCTTCAATACCCAGTGCTGCATCAAGATGATAGGATCCGCGGCTTCCGACTCCTACAAAACCCAGACGGAGCGGACGCTCCTCATTGAAGTGGATGCCGGCCATGCCGGGTTGGGACAATGCCATCCCGCCGGTCATTATTGCGGAGGCCTTCATAAAATCTCGTCTGTTGATCTTGTTTGTCATAATCTTTTTTGAGCTTGTATTATTTTTCTGCATCCTGAAATGTACTGAAAATATTGATCCTTATAATATCTGGAATAGCGTCAATCTGTTTTTCATCTTCCACATTTTATATGGTTTTGATTCTATCCACGTGTAAAAAAAGAGAAGTATTTTAATTCAATTGAATTTTGTTTTAATGTTTTAGAATTGATGGATTTGGTTTTACCAAGGCTATACTTATATCGTCAAAAACAGAGGCAGCCGTTGTGATCCCCTTTAGCGGCCGGATCAAACTGTCACCCGGGAAGTCTGGCACACACATACCGGCGATAAGCGGTGTGACTACGGTTCCTTCAACTGCATCTATCAGGGCCGAATAGATCAGAGCCGGCTGACCGTTGCCATACGTATCAATGGTCTTTGCCTCTTCATTGTACTCCTGGTATTGGTCATTATAATCGCCTGAAAGGTTTACTTCGATCCAGCATTTCCAGGTAGTGCCTGCATGGACCCTGGCCCGTGTGACAAAATAACCCGGTTCTGGTGTGGCACCTGTAACTGCCACAGGAGCCTGTTTTTCAATACCAGGCAGCTTCCTGGTCTGGTTCTCTCTTTTGTAGACCTCAAACCAGCATGGCAGGGCGGAAGGAACTTCCGCTTTTCCTTCCCAGTCCCCCACTGCTGCCCGCCTGGTTACATACACCGTTCTGCACTTGCCTGTTGACGGTTCCTCAAGCCATATGGCAAAGGTGGGGGATTCACCAAAAGCCGATTCCTGTACCAGTTGTTGATTGATATGAATCCGGAATGCTATATCCGTCTTTCCCCGGGTGCCCCTGTATGCATATATCACAAGGCCTGCAAGCAGGATCAGCAATGGAATAAGTATAATAATGGTTTTCCGCAGAAGGGTCATGAGATGCTGTTCAAGTATTAAATTTCCTGTGGAATTTCAAAACCATTTCTATATGTTCCTAATGCCAGTTTCCTGGCCTGCGGGTCGTTTGTGATTAACTCGGTCTCTCCGGAGAAAAACAACTGTTTTTTACCTGCACGATAGGAAAGGTTGGCCAGATGTATCAGCGTCGCACTTCTGTGCCCCTCAACAATGTTACCGTTGGGCTGTTCTCTGGATCGTATACAATCAATAAAATTTCCCAGATGTTCCCTGAGCGGAAATAATCCCTGCTCCTGGACAACGACCTGACGATCCTTGCCGTAGACCTGCCATCCTCCCCCCATTCTTCCCACATACATGACCCCTTCGGTGCCGTAAATGACTATTTTGGTGGAATTCTGTTTCCATTCAGGAAAACCGTCACCATAACGGATCTCAGGTCTTGTCTTTAGCATATAGGGAGAAAACTCGCCGGTTTGCAGGGTCAGAACAAAATTACCATAGTCGAATGTTGTCATTTGATAATCCGGCATATCTCTTTGATCATCAAAGAGATATCTTCCACCCGTACAATAAACCGATTCCGGGAATCCAGGATTGTCCAGCACAATTCTTGCCAGGTCCACCTGGTGAATGGCACCATTTCCCAGTGCCAGACCACCGGAGTAGTCCCAATAGAAGATGTTGGACTTATGCCTTGAAACGCTGTAGGGAACTTTCCGTGCCGGACCCAGCCACATGTTCCAGTCGATGGTGTCAGGCGCCTTTTCTCCCTCCTTTTCATTGAATGGAATTGGTCCGTCCAGGAGCCCCGACACATTTACTGCAACCACCTGGCCCAGCTTCCCGCTTTTAATATAATCCCTGGCCGACCAGGCATAATCAGCACTCCTGTTCTGGGTTCCGCATTGCACAATTCGTTCATATTTCATGGCGGCCTCAAGCATTTTTTGTCCCTCACCGATACGCAGAGAGATATTCTTCTCCACATAGACATCTTTGCCTGCCTGGCATGCCCATATGGTAGCCAGTGCATGCCAGTGTTGGGGCGTGGCAATGATCACCCCGTCAACCTCCCCATCCTCGAAAACCTTGCGCATATCCCTTACCCTGACCGGACTGACCTCTTGTAATTTTGTAAGTTCTTTTATGGCCCTGCCACCGCGTGTATCATCCACATCACAGATGTACTTGACAAAGACATTCTTATTGATGTCCGCCACTGTAAGAATCAGATTTGTACCCCAGTTGCCGGCTCCAATTAATGCAAGTACGACCTGCTCATTGGAGCTGATTACATCTCCTTTGGAAAATGTTGTTTTTATCCTTTCACGATATGCAGGTACCTTTCCGGTAGCCTGATCCCCTGCCGGTTCTGCATGCCGGGAAAGATCTTTCTCTTTCAGATTTGAACAGGAAGTGGTCAGGCCCAGCCCGGCCACGCTCCATGACAGCTTGCTAAAAAATTTCCTACGTTTCATTGTTTCAACCATTCTATGATTTGTTCATAAACCGGCAGCCCATCATCCACCACAGCATATTTAAAGTTGTCTTCAACACCCTTCTTATTGAACACAACACCGGGGTAGGTGAGGTGGCATGCTTTTTTATCCTCCCCTGCAGGATCCCCATTTTCCGAAACCGGGTTAAGGATCAGCAGTTTCCGGGGACTAAGTGCTGCCATGAGGTCGGACAGGTCATATTTTTCAATGGCTCCTGCCACGGTCGATGGAATATATGCCGGGGTATAATCACGATTGAGTGCAATATCTGCAAAACTTAAAAATGGATGAACCAGGCATATTTTTTGAATACTCTTGTCAAAGACGGCGGCATGCAACAACTCACTCCCGGGTGCACCGGATGCAATGGCAGAGATGGTCTCAAATTCTCCTGCATCGGTTTCAATAAAGTGAATGATCCTGAGAATATCTTCAGCCCGCATTCCTACAATGGACTTTTTGGTTAAGATGCTTGCAAACCACTGATTGTATGAGGTATTGTCAATATAGGCATCCCCCTTCAAATAGCCCGGCCCAAGGGCACCAATGCCACGGATATCAAAAAGAAGTACCGAATACCCCTGCTTCACCATGGAATGAATCATCACACTGTCGGAACGGGCAGCCTTTTCCATACCCTGCTCATCCAGCAATAGTACCACCTCATGATTGCTCTTTTGAACTGGTTTATAAAGGGCTGCGGGCAACATATAGTTACCATCCCCCGGAATCAGGTATTTCTCAAGTACATATTGTTCTTTTACAAATCGACCTGAAAATACGCTCTCTCCGAAATGCTCAGGATATGTGAACCCTGACAACTGTTTTGCCTCATTTTCTATCCGAATCGAGTGTTCATCAAAATCCTCACGCGCTCTCCATAGTTTTAATCTGGCATGTTGATTCTGAACCAATTTCCTGTTTAAGGAGTAGATCGTTTCCCCCTGCAGTGAGGTGGCCAGTTGACCGGTAGGAGTGACCCACAGGTCCTGCTCATCAAAGATCTCCACTTCCAGATCCACCGGACTGCCGGGATTGTCCAGGTACTTCTGAAAGAAAGCGTACATGGCCTCACGGTTCTTTTTTGTGGAAGAATGCACATCATCATCTTCTACCATGGCCATTTGTTCCCCGGCTTCCAGAGCCTTATAGAACTGTTTTACTTCACCAAAGGTCTCCCTGGCGCCCTGAATGCTGAAAAAGTCACGGGTGGTGGTGATCATTAAGCCGGGTTTGGGTGCCCTCACCTCCAGCAGGTCTGCATGATCCAGCCCTTCACTGATCATATGGATCAGATTCTGTTCTGCATCCTGGGGTCCGATTGATTTCAGTATATATTCCAT
>Ga0255382_10116_pt1 | contig 11424 bp, 14 predicted proteins | sample ANMaggSeSYBR01H9_FD_182101 | JGI IMG/M metagenome (GOLD analysis project Ga0255382, IMG submission 182101) | Sediment cell enrichment communities from methane seep in Santa Monica Basin, California, United Staets - ANME aggregate JGI... | ecosystem: Environmental > Aquatic > Marine > Cold seeps >... | reverse complement strand
AGAAAACATATCCAGTATGTAATTTTTATGCAGCCATTCCCATTTTTTAGCTTTGTATATATAGCCCTTATGGCTGCTCCATGAATAATCTTTCAATTTGTCAGTTATACCAGCCCTTAATGGATTCCTGTGTATATATCTGACAAGCTCTAATAAATACGAGTCTCCATCAACAAGAATGGCTTTGTATCTTCCCCTGAATAATGTACCATCACACCCGTTTCTTGCATTATATCGCTGCGTGTAAACCCCATTTATATGCCTCATACACCTGGATAAATTTGCATCATGGGTTTGAATAAGGAGGTGATAATGGCTGGCCATCAGGCAATAAGCCGCAACCCGCATGTTGAACATTTCAGACGCATCCATGAGAAGCTCAATAAAGCCTAAATAATCCTCCCTGGCGGGAAAGGCCTCCTGCCCAAGCCTCGCACGGTTCATAACATGATACCATGCATCTGGGAATTCTATCCTAAGTGGTCTGGACATGATTTGTAAATATAGCAGATCCCGACAGGTAACTCAATCAAAGATTTGACCCCTTTACAGGAGACAAACCCCAAAGAATCAGACGTCCAAACTAAAAACTGTGGGACAATCCATTTCAGGTTCCTCGGAAAACCCGAGACTCTATGAAACAATAAGGGAATGGCGCCTGCGTACGGCTAAGAAAAGAAGGGTCCCTGCCTTCCGCATCTTTACGAACTAGGTCCTGGATAATCTGGCACGAGATCTACCCACAACAAACGATGAACTGCTCATGGTCCATGGAGTTGGCCCGTATTTTGTTCAAAGATACGGTAGAGAGATTATCCGGATGGTTGAAGAGTATCAGCAATCTATAATATGAAGATCATCTCACAATTTCATAGGGTCAAGTCTGCCGTTGACTCTTGGTGTAAATTAACATGAGTCAACGGCAGACTCCACTGACCCCTTCATAATCCCAATGTAAAGCGATTGATCTCATCTCACTAAAGCCATACTTTTTAGGAAGAAACGGCAAACCTACTGCAAAAACTTTATGGGATTTCTCTTTCCTTTGATAAAAGGAACTCTAGAAAACTCAATTGCTTATATTGACAAGTTTGGTAGACGCTTCAGAGGGAATTCGAACAGGCAAAGACCGCGTCATTAGTAGATTTTCTGACGGGCGTGGCCAACCGAAAAGCATTCGATGAAACACTGGCTAAATGTGCAAACGAAGCCAGTTCTGACAGTAGTGATTTATGCTTATTGCTGATCGACATAGACCACTTCAAGAAATTTAATGACGAGTACGGACATATTGTTGGAGATGAAGTACTGAAATTCGTAACGAAGAAAACCAACGAAATAGTGCGAGGCAGGGATTTTTTAGCGCGCTTTGGTGGGGAGGAATTTATCGTAATACTTCCGCAAACCCCCCTTTCGGGAGCGAAGACTGTGGCTGAAAATATAAGGGCTTTTTTTGCTGAAACAAAACTGACAGCAGTGGCGACATCAAAAAAACTGGGAAATGTAACAGTATCAATTGGCGCAGCACTCTATCGACCGGGTGAACCCTTAGAGACCTTTATCAATCGCTCTGACCAAGCGCTCTACTTTGCAAAGGACTCCGGAAGGAACCGCGTGGCAACAGAGTCTGATGTAGCAGATGGGAATGCGGCTGGGTAACAATGACAGCCTTTTCTCCCGGAGCGTTATCCATCAGGCTTTCAGTTTTCACTTCTACGCGCGAAAAAACCTCCCGTCTTTTTTTGTAACCAGTCCTTTTGACATAAGCCGATCAAGATGTTTCCCAATCATCTCAGCTTCAAAAAACCTCAATATAGATGCCACGTAAGGGTACTTCCGGTAGATCAGGGCTTTATCCACAAAATCATCCATTGACCTCGGCGAACTCAAAAACTCCAGGATCTTTTCATCCCGCTCCTTGAATACGGCTAAGAACTGATCAAACTTTTCGTGAATATCATCCCTGATCACACCCAAATGAGATGAAACAACGGTTTCCGTGTCGTAACTTTTAACGCGTTCAATGGAATCGATGAAATCGTCAATATCCGACTCCGGATTGGCATACCACGGGCCAAAGGAGGTAAGATCGATATCGGTTGTCAGCATGATCTTTTCATGTGGCAAATAAAAACAGTAATGATCATCCGTATGTCCCGGAGCAAAAACTGCCTCCATCACCGTGTCTCCGAAATCAAAAACATGGCCCCTGCCAAAATAGTTCCCAACCTTGAAGTCTCTAATTTCCGGGATTTCTCTCATGAAAGAAATCCAATTCCCTTTAAGATCCGGCTTTACGAACCGCTCTGCCATACGGGGAATGTCTCCGTTCGTCTCTTTACACTCCTCAGGCCCCCAGAGTCTCTCAGGGGGAAAGAAACTCGAGCCTGCGCAATGATCCGGATGTCCATGGGAGTAAATCACCATATCAGGGGCAAACTCCTTTTCAATGTCAGCCAACCTGTTACGACCGCAGCCCGTCTCTATCAACGCGGTAATTTCATCCGTGATCAAAACAGAGTGGCAAAAAGGGAACCGCCCCATATTTTTTCCTTCAACAAGATAAATATTCTTATCCACTTCCTTTAAAATAGACAGGATTTTCTCCTCCTCAATCTTCCTTTGACCAACTGATTACCGCCCTACCCTTCCCTCAGCTCCGGTCGTGCGTGATTGAAACGGCTTCCGCTTGATAGAGTCGTCAAATTTTTACGTTCAGTGGGCATACCATTATGCGGTATTTTCAGGAATATCCTAACTTATGACCGCATCTCAGTATAACAGCCAAAATTTATTGACATTATTTGGTTTTTGACCCATTATGACATCAGGTTTTATCATGATTGTTGTTCCAGTTCTATTGTAATACACAGAATTCCATCTGTATTGTCAAATATAGAATTACAGGCATTAACTGTCCCTTGATATGATACGAAAAAACTTAATGATGTGCGTGAGGCGTTGCGCAGAGGGAACCTGAAGGCAGCTAATAGACTGGTTCGCGTTTTCATCCTCACGCCAGTAGCAGCTTGACTCCTGCAGGCGAACCTGAGTTGGAATGGAATGGAGTCGGACCAAGCTGAGTGTAACGGGAGCCAGCAGCTCCTTACAGAGGCTTTTTTTGGGTCAAAAACGGCCTTCTAAGGCCTAAAAACACCTGTTTTTATGACTAAAAACAATAGATATCAAACAGATAACTTGGCCCCAACTTAATACCCTTCTGCGCGTCAATGTGGAGTTGAGTGGAGCAAGACTCCGCATTATGCATATTTGATCTTCCTTAGGAACCTCTTGACATTAAATTACAATATATTTACAATGTAAATATGCAATCAATTAGTTTTTCATGGGATGATCGAAAGAACAAAATCAATCAAAAGAAACATGGTGTCTCTTTTGAAGAAGCTCAGACAGTTTTTTTTGATGAAAATGCAATTGAATATTTCGATCCTGATCACTCGGAGGATGAAGACAGATATTTGATGTTAGGTTTTAGTTACCGTCTACGAATCTTGGTGGTCAGTCACAGTTTTCGTGAGGATGGTTCGGGGATCAGGTTTATTTCGGCAAGGAAAGCCACGAAAAAAGAACAAAGAGCATATTCTGGAGAAAAACGATGAGAAAAGAATACGATTTTTCAAAAATGAAAGGGCGTAAGAATCCTTATGCAAAAAGGCTGAAGAAACAGGTAACCATTCGTATGGGCATCGATATCATTGAATACTTTAAAAAGATGTCAGAAGAATCGGGAATACCTTACCAAAACCTTATTAATTTGTATTTGAGGGATTGTGTTCAGTCACACCGCAAGATTTCCATAAAGTGGCCATCCTAAAAGGCATGCATGCATAAGTCGGTGCAGCGGAGCGCAAAAAGCCGAGGCCGCTGAAGAGCACACTATGTGGTAGATGAATTCTATAATACTTTTAATGGTGAAGAGATGGAAAAAATATTTAATGGAAAAAAGACGGCAAAATTAGGCACTGAAAAGAATCCTGCTGTAGTTAATGTACAAACAGAAGAAAGATTGAAAGAAGTAGCATCAATATTTGAAGAAAACGGCTGGAGATATACTATTGGATTAGAACCAGACAAACCAGAGGATATTACCGCTTTAGAAAGATTATTGAATCCGCCAAAACCAAAGATAGCCGAAAAGAAAGTTGGACGCAATGAGCCCTGCCCATGTGGAAGCGGGAAAAAATATAAAAAATGCTGTGGTAAATAAGGCTGAACTGTCGCTGCGGCTACCCAAGTTGGTCGAAGCACATCCGCGGGGGCAGCAGGTCCTTCACATCCTGACCACACAAGCCAGGCCTTTGTGGCCGGAAACCGAGCTTGAGGTGCCAATAGCAACGCTTAGCTCCAAGATGGGGGCGGCCCTGCGTAGTGCCCACAACGCCGGCCATGTGGTGCGCAGTTTGGAGAGTGCGGAACACATGCTCGCCGCCGAGGAGCGGGGACTTGGCCTTGTTGATCGCCACAGCGGTGTGCCGAGAGGTGTACGCGTCTCGCGCCTGTTGGTGCTGGCTGATGACGGAGCCGAACGCTTTTATCGCCAGGTGGAGAGGCTGCTGCGCCGTTACGGCCCCCGGGTGCTGGCAGTGCGTCTTGATGCGGATGCGGATGCGTTGGGTGAATTGCTCTTCGGCACCAACGGTCGCGCCCGGTTGTTGATGCTCAATCATAAGGAGGCGGTCAGTGCGTTCCTCCTGGCGATGACCGATCCATAGCTTTGTTCCTGAACAAGGGGACCGGCGGGGCAATTCATAAAAAATACCAAACGCTATTTACGCAGGAAGCTAAGGGGAAACCATTCTCATGGAAAAGAGGTGTTGTTTTAAGAAAATACCGATCTATTTGCAGAAGAAAATAGGGATTTCAAAGCTGGATGCATTCACACAGAGGAATTCGGCATAAGCAGTTACAGTACGGTTATAACGATAATAGAGAGAACAAAAAATGAGGTTTTCAAGAACAGAAGACCCAGGAGATGTATTTAACAATTGAGGCACGAACTGGAGATGAGTCAAGAGACCCCATTTATACCAGGTGAAACAGGTGCTTTTGGCTCTTGAGAAATTGGAGGCAAATCATGCTGTTAAAAAATGACCGATACACATACAGGATAACCTGGTCTGAGGATGACAATGAGTATGTGGGTTTGTGTGCTGAATTTCCAAGCCTGAGCTGGTTATCTTCTACTCCAGAGACGACTTTAAAAGGAATTAGGAAATTAGTGTCTGAAATTGTAAAAGATATTAAATCAAACAATGAAATTGTTCCAGAATCTATTGCTTAGACATAGGAATAATATGAAAGTTATCAATATTCATAGTCGGGAATATCCAGTTTCTTCCAAAGAAGTGGGTCTTCTCTTGGACAGCTTGGCATCAAGGAATGATCTTTTGTGGCCACATCATTTATGGCCACGCATGAAATTTGATAAACCACTATCTGTTAATGCCGCAGGTGGGCATGGGCCAATTCGATATTATGTTGAAAAATATGGGCCTGGAAAACTCGTTCAGTTCAATTTCACGGGACCAAAGGGTTTTGATGGATATCATGGTTATGAAATCATTGAAAAAGGGAATGGAAAAACAGAGCTACGAGAAACGCTTAAAATGAAAACCCATGGGTTAGCAGTGCTCTCATGGCCATTAATATTTCGCCCACTCCATGACGCACTTATAGAAAACTCTTTAACTTGCGCAGAAGTGCGGCTTGGGATAGAACCGAAAATTTCTAATTGGTCAACTTGGGTTAAACTATTACGGTGGGTTATTACTGGCGGTAAGGCTCGATCTCAAGAATTGCCTGACAAGGCAATTCAACCTACACATTCTTCTTCGTCGCCTGCCAGTTAATTGCAACGGTAGAGCCACAAGAAAGATTACTCATATTTGAAGTAATTTTGAAGTAAAAGTGTTATGCCAAAGAACATTAACGTTTAATGACAATCCGATGGTCTGTTGATGAGAAAAATAGGTATAGCTTTAGGTGGTGGTGGTGCAAAAGGTTTAGCCCATATCCCACTATTAGAAGTAATAGACGAGTTTGGGCTGAAACCCCACCAAATCGCTGGAACTAGCATTGGTGCCGTCATTGGTGTTCTGTACGCCTCGGGATATACAGGGCAGGAAATACGAGAAGGTATCAATCAAATGTCCTTCATAGAGGAAGATAACATCACTGAGGTGTTGGCAAGGAAAAATATATTCAAGTGGTTCGACTACATTGATATTGACTGGAAGGGCGGCGCGCTTTTAAAAGGTGATAAATTTCTTACGGATCTGATGAAGGACATCAAAGGATCCGCATTTGAAGACTTAAAATATCCATTAAAAGTAGTTGCTTCAGATTTCTGGAAACGTAAGCAAGTAGTGTTTGAGTCTGGAGAATTAAGGCCGGCAATACATGCAAGTATGGCGTTGCCTGGAATTATTACACCTGTTGTTATAAATGACCAGGTGCTTGTTGATGGTGGGGCAGTTAATCCGGTTCCTTATGACCTGCTGGATGAATGTGACATCGTAATTGCTGTTGACGTAATGGGGAATAGGACAGAAAGTAATGACTTAATTCCAACTTTTTCTGAAGCAGTTTTTAACACATTTCAGATAATGCAAGCATCAATTCTAAAACAGAAACTAACTGATCATCCACCAGATATCTATATTGCGCCTGAAATTGTCGATATTAAAATGCTGGAGTTTTATAAAGCTGATCAAATCTTCAAGCAAGCAAAACCAGCTAAAGATCTGCTAAGAAGGGAAATTGAGAAACTCCTGGAGAATAAACCCTAACATTTCATAAATCTTTGCTCCAAAAGCGCTACGCTCGCTCTATATCAGGCCATCAAGAAATGTTGGTCCATTTTCAAGACCTCACCGTATGTTGAATACGCTTTCGTCCTTGAAAATGGTCAACCGTCCCTTGCTGACCCAATCTATACCGTTTTGAACTCAAATTTTATGCAACGTTAGGGTAGAGTTTAATGTCAAAATACTGTACAGGCTCTAACAGTCGCTTAAACTCAGACTGGGGGTTTTCCGCTGCGCTCCAAAGCCAGCCGGTTAAGCTGATCGATGCACCTGATGTTTGCTCGTAAAGAAAGGTTATTTAAAGTTGGACGGCTTACTTTTTAATAATGCGGTCTTCTATGTGATGAGCGGTACTGGAAACACGTATCGTTTGGGTTGCTGGATGAAGGAAATTGCGGACCGTTATTTAGATAAGACAAAGATAGTTATGATTGATGATGCCGATTTTGATAATGAACTTAAGCAATCCAATGATTTTCTCGTAGGATTGCTGTTTCCTACTCATGGATTTATGCCTCCATGGTCTATGATCAAGTTTTTATTCAGGATACCTAAAAAAAAGGGGGTTCCTGCATTGTGTGTGGCCACCCGCGGTGGGATTAAGATTGGGCCTTTATTCATTCCAGGTATCGCAGGATTCGGGACATTCATGGCAGCTATACTCATGATGCTGAAAGGATATCATGTCAGGGCTATTTTCAGCCTGGATATGCCATCAAATTTTATTAATTTTCATTGGGGATTACATCCGAAAAACGTTGATGCAATTTCTAAAAGGTCTCAAATTAAACTGGAGCGGTTGATGCCCCGCATAATGGGTGGACATAACATATTGTTTACTCTGAACAATCTGTGGGAGACATTTTGGAGCGTTCTTCTATTTTGGCTGATTCCCCTTTTTCCCATAATCTACCTATTGATCGGTCGATTGTTTATGGCAAAACTGATGTTCTCCAACAACCGATGTATTGGCTGTGGGCAGTGCGCAAGGTTCTGCCCTAATAATGCCATTTTGATGAAGGATATCGGTAAAAAAAACCGCCCCTACTGGACTTATCATTGTGAAACATGTCTACGTTGTATGGGGTATTGTAAGAGGAAGGCAGTGGAAGCAGGCCACTCTTGGGCAGTTCTCTTATACTTCATTGTTTCCATTCCTGTTTTTGCAACTTTATTGTCGTGGTTACACGGAATATTCAATTTTGTACCAACAATCCGCGGTTACTGGATCAATGAAATACTCAATATATTCTATTTATTACCTGCGCTACTATTTTCTTACTGGGTATTCTGGCATTTGATCCGACTGCCAGCGGTTAACACGATTTTTACATTTACAACTTTCACTCATTACTACCGCCGTTATCATCAACCAGAGACAAAGCTTAAACATATAGTCAGAAAGAAAAAAATGGGAGCAAATAGATACGGAATTAGCATTACGACTAAGGCTGATATATCCTCATTAGAAGAATAGAATACTAATCGTTTAACTGGGACGTTATAAGGGATAGGAGAAAATAGGTTTCAAACAAAGGCTATCAAATGAAAAGGAGGTTGCCACATGACTAAGGAGATCACGGCACAGGAGCTTAACACCAATCGCTTCATTGATGAGAAGGTCAAAGAGATCAGGGGCGCCGTTGGGGACGGAATGGCGATCAACGCCCTCTCGGGAGGCGTTGATTCGTCTACGGTCACGATGCTCGGGCATAGAGCCCTGGGGAAGCGCCTTAAGACCGTTTTCATCGAAAACGGCCTCATGCGCGAAGGAGAGTCCGAACAGGTTGTGGGTTTTTTCCGAAACCTCGACGTCACGGTCGAAGTAGTCGATGCACGCAAAGAGTTCTTCGCAGCGCTCAAGGGAATCACGGACCCGGAAGAAAAACGCGAGGCTATTACACAGACATTCTACCGAAACGTATTCGGACGCATTGTCAAGGAAAGCGGAGCTAAATACCTTCTCCAGGGAACTATCCTGACCGATGTCGACGAGACCGTTGCAGGGATCAAGCGGCAGCACAATGTCTTCGAGCAGCTCGGGATCGATCCGCAGGAGGCTTTCGGCTACCGCATCATCGAACCGCTCATTCAGCTTCGCAAGGACGGCGTTAGAAAGACAGGCAAGGCCCTCGGGCTTCCGTACGATCTATTCGAGCGCATCCCGTTCCCGGGGCCTGCGCTCGCAGCGCGTGTGATAGGCAAAGTGACCCCGGAACGCATCGAGACGGTCCGCAAGGCAACCGTCGTTGTGGAGAGGTTGCTCGAGGGCACCGGTGCATTCCAATACATGGCGATCCTTCATGAAGACCGCGTAACCGGTATGCGTGACGGCAAGCGCGATTTCGGACAGCAGATCGAGGTGCGCTGCTGGGAAAGCGTTGACGCGCGGACCGCAACACCTACGCGGCTCTCTTTCGAAATCCTTGAAAAACTTGCAAGCGAGATTATCCGCGAGGTGTCTGGCATCGTCAGCGTCACATACAACATTTCGCCGAAGCCCCCCTCAACGATTGAGGCGATCTGATGACAATTGAAAGGAGAGGACTATGATTAATGTAATTGCATCTATACGTGTGAAGCCAGGAAGGCTTTCTGAGTTTCTTGAAATATTTAAATCCAATGTACCCAGTGTTAGAGAAGAGAGGGGGTGTATCGAGTATTTCCCGGCAGTAGATATTGACGCTGATTTGCCACCACAGAGTCTATACGAAAATGTTGTCACAATTATTGAGAAATGGGAAAGTCTGGAGGCCCTCCGCGATCATCTTAATGCACCTCATATGCTGGCTTATAAGGAAAAAGTCAAAGATATAGTTGAGGGAATCTCCATTAAAGTGCTACAGGAAGCATAATATGTCACCCTAAAGGAGGACCATAAATCATGGGTATTAACAAGACATTCATAATGGGCTCAGGGTTAATGGGCAGCGGAATTGCCCAGGTCTGTGCTCAGGCAGGTATTGAGGTATTTCTGTATGACATCAGTGCTGACGCTTTAAAAAAAGCCCTCAAAAATATCGAATGGTCAGTCAGCAAGTTTGTTGAAAAGGGCAAGCTCACGGAAGACAAGGACACCATCATGAACCGGATCACGACGGTGTCTGACCTTTCAGATGCTGCTGAAGTAGATCTTATTGTTGAGGCAGTTTTTGAAAGGATGGATCTCAAACAGGAGATTTTTGAGAAGATAGATGAAATTTCAGGACCGGAAGCCCTTATTGCCAGCAACACCTCTGCCATTTCTATCACAGAATTGGCGTCTGTAACCAAGAGACCCCAACGGGTTCTCGGTCTCCACTTTTTTAGCCCGGTACCCATGATGCAGGCCGTTGAGGTCACCAGGGGCCTGACTACTACAGAGGAGACAGCCAGGAGGGGAAAAGAATTTGTGATTCAGCTTGGCAAAGAACCAATCATGGTAAACCGGGATGTGGCCGGTTTTGTCATTAACCGAATCAATTTTCCATCCACCATGGAGGCAATGCGGCTGGTTGAGGAAGGTGTCGCCACTGTGGAGGATATTGATAAGGGGTTAAGATTGGCCTCGGGCAGGAGAATGGGCATTTTTGAGACCGGGGACATGGTAGGCCTGGATGTAACTTATGGTGCCATGATGGCCATGTATCAGGAAACAGGCGACCCACGCTGGTATCCGCCCATGATACTAAGACGGAAGGTCAAGGCAGGCCTATTGGGGCGCAAGACTGGTCGAGGCTGGTACGAATACAATGAAGATGGCAGTCGGAAGGAGAAGTAGCAATGGGACAGGGACTCGCGCACTATGAAATCAAGGAACAGATGGCTATTGTCACCATTGACCATCCTCCCATGAATGCCCTGGACACTGCTACCAAGGAAGATATAGGGGAGGTATTTTTGGAACTGGATGACCGTCGTGAGGAAATACGGGCGGTTATTCTACATGGTGCCGGCGAAAAGGCCTTTGCAGCAGGAGCCGATATAAAAGCCTTTCTGGAACTACGACCGGATACAGCCAAAAGACGTCTTTCACGCAGCCATCAGATCTATTCAATTGTAGAAAACTTCCAGTGGCCGGTCATAGCAGCCATACATGGTTATTGTCTTGGCGGTGGTCTGGAGCTGGCCCTGTGCTGTGACATTCGTTATGCCGCTGAGAACGCAAAATTGGGATTTCCCGAAGTTAATCTGGCTGTATTTCCCGGTAACGGCGGCACACAGCGGGCGCTTTATCACATGCCGCTTGGAAAGCTCAAGGAGTTGGTTTTCACAGGAGCCATGATCGATGCGAAAGAGGCCTTAAGCTATGGGTTATTGGAAAATGTGGTCCCGGATGGCCAGGTTATGGATGCAGCTATGGAGCTGGCGAACAGGATAATCAGTAGGGGCCCCCTAGGGGTTGCCGCGGCCAAGAAAGTCCTTAACAGGACCCGTGACCTGCCATTGACAGATGGTCTGGAACTGGAATCGGATTTTTGGTCCAATCTTGCTGCCACTGAGGATATGAAAGAAGGAGCCAGGGCATTTATTGAAAAACGAAAACCCAATTACCGGTGCCGGTAAGCTCTAAAGCTTTTTTGTTGTCATCCCTATAACTTCTATGATAATGATCATG
>Ga0255382_10115_pt1 | contig 11428 bp, 9 predicted proteins | sample ANMaggSeSYBR01H9_FD_182101 | JGI IMG/M metagenome (GOLD analysis project Ga0255382, IMG submission 182101) | Sediment cell enrichment communities from methane seep in Santa Monica Basin, California, United Staets - ANME aggregate JGI... | ecosystem: Environmental > Aquatic > Marine > Cold seeps >... | reverse complement strand
ACATTCCCCTCGGTAATCTTCTCATTTGAAATTGACATACCCGTGTCTTTCCCCTATATTTTCTCCCAGAAAAAAAATTTAGCTATTCGTGGCCTACATGGTTGATGGAGAAGGATGCAGCACTTGCCATAAAAAAGGAGAGAAATGATGAAGGTGGATGAGAACCGGTTGTTCCTCGAAGACCTCGGGGAAATCGTGATGTCGCGCGGTGGGAAGAACATATGGCTGATAAAGGGGATCACCCAGCACGAGGCCTTTCGAGATAGGTGTCTCCCGGAGAAGATTTATGTGGTCGATTTTCCCGGCAGAGGTCCCGGCCAGGAATTCTTACTCAGCCGTCAGGCCTGCGGGGCAGAGAAATTTTTGATGATCAAGGAAATCGGCCATGACATGATCCGCCTTTTTGAACGTATGTTCGAAGGAAAGGTTGCCCAGTTTGTGATTCTCTGGGGGGGACGGCCCCTCGATCTCCTTGACGCCAATCCACCGCTTCATCGGATTGGGCTCCTTGACACCACTTACATAAAGCTCACCCGGGTGGAACACGAGGCGGCCTTTCGCGGGTGGGACATCGTTGAGAGTTCCTTTGTGGGCGAATGGTGGAAAGACGAAACCTGGATCATAATGGAAGAGTGCATTGCCTCGGGCCAGACGGTGGCACATTTCACGGAGGAGGCTGTCCAGTTCCACCGTCCCAAACGGATCTTTCTCTTCCCTGTTTGCGCCAGTCTCGAGGGACTGGAGGGGATCTGCCGCATATGCATGGAAAACGATATCGAGCTCATCCCCGTCTTCAACGGCGCACTCATAGAAGTGGCAAAGGAGGGTGTGTCAAAGCCTTTCACCGACCTGGGTCTTCAGCCCCGCACAGTCGTCACAAGGAAATTCTACGGAGACCTTTATGACCGCTACCAGGGGACGCCACTTTGCTGGGTAGGTGACATCGGGGATTCGATCTACAAGCCCGAGCAATACCTCATGGAGACTCTGGAAGACATGTTGAACTTAGGGATGGACCCCGAACGGGAGGACTTTTCGCTTTGGAGTCCGATTGTGCGCTCAGATCATTTCCTCACGCAATTCGAGGCTTCAAGACCTAAGATCTTCTCCCAGGTGGTGCGCTATTTTACCCCTTAGGGGATATCGAAAATCCACCTCAACAGTCCTGTTTACCAGTTCCAGCCGGCTCGCAACCGGTGGCGTTTCGGCAATCACTTTGCCGCGGCGAACCACAAACAGTCTGGCAGGTCTCAGTCGCAGGGCTTCCTGTGGGGTGCTTGCCTGAAGAATAACCATATCACCGTTGCACCCTGGTTCGAGCCCATAGTCTTCAAGTCCCAAGACTTTGGCCCCATTATAGGTGATCGTATCAAATATCCTTCGCATTTGTTTGACGCCGGTCATCTGCCCCACGTGGAGTCCCATATGCGCAACATCTATCATGTCGTGGGAGCCAAGGCTGTACCACGGGTCCATCATCCCGTCGTGGCCAAACGCCACATTGATACCGGCTTCCAAAAGCTCTTTTACCCGGGTCATCCCGCGTCGTTTGGGATATGTGTCATGTCGTCCCTGAAGCGTGATATTCATCAGCGGATTGGCCACCACGTGAACCCGGGCCTCCGCCATCAATGGCAACAGCTTGCTGACATAGTAGTTGTCCATGGAATGCATGGACGTGAGGTGCGAACCGGTGACCCGGCCTTGAAGATCCAGGCGTTGGGTATGGAAAACCAGCGTCTCTATATGGCGTGAGAGGGGATCGTCGCTCTCGTCACAGTGCATGTCCACAGCAAGTCCGCGCTCGGCTGCCAGCTCACACAGGGCCTTCACGGAAGCTGCGCCTTCAGCCATGGTTCTTTCGAAATGGGGAATTCCGCCAACCACATCGACACCTAAATCCAGCGCGCGCTCCAGATTCGCCGCACTGGCAGGATATCGAAAATAACCATCCTGGGGGAACGCCACCAGTTGCAGATCGATGTACGGCTTGATCTCTTCCCGCACCTCCAAAAGCGCATTCACGGCCAGCAGTCTATCATCGCTGATGTCCACGTGACTGCGGATTGCCAATGTCCCGCGAGCAATGGCCCAATGACAGAGCTGCATGGCGCGGGCTTTGATACTTTCGACTGTCAGGTGCGGTTTTAGTTCTCCCCAAAGCTCTATGCCTTCCAGCAGGGTACCACTCTCATTCACACGGGGCTGACCATAGGTCAGGGTTGTATCCATGTGAAAGTGGCTGTCAACGAAAGGCGGTGAAGCCAGCCGGCCTGTTGCATCGATCTCCCGTTTCGCTTTCGCTTCAAGATTAACTGCAACATCTACTATGACCCCGTCTTTTATGGCGATGTCAAAGCCTTTTCGCCCGTCGGGCATGTTAACATTTCGAATAATAAGGTCGAGCATTTTCTTTTCTCCTCTTTATCCCCCCTTCTCCTCTCTTCGATAGGGCTTGAGAAGACTCGCCGGAACAGATGCCTTCCTGGAAACGCCTATCAGAGCGACAATCGTCAGAAGATAGGGAATCATCAGAAAAATATGAAAAGAGATATGGAATCCCAGGCCCTGAAGCCTCAGCTGAAGTCCATCGAGGAACCCGAAGATGAGGGCCCCTATTGCGCCCTTGAGAGGATCCCAGTTTCCAAAAATGACCATTGCAATGCTAACCCATCCCCTACCCCCAATCACATCAATCAGGAACATGTTTTGATGGGCCAAAGTCAGAAAGGCCCCTCCGACCCCCATCAGTGCGCCGCCCACAACCAGACAGAGCGTTCGGGTCAGGATCACATTTACCCCTACCGTGTCGGCCACTACCGGATTCTCTCCAACGGTCCTGATCTTTAAGCCCATTTTTGTCTTGTAGATCAGAATGGACATGACCGGTATGAGCAGCCACGCCAGATAGGTCAGGGTATACTGGGTAAAGAGACCGGGGCCTATCACCGGGATTTTCGAAAGAAAGGGTAAAGTGACCTGCTTGAAGGGCTGTACGATGGGGGGTACGGTGGGGGAGCCGAAATAGAGCCGGTAGATAAACATGGCCAAACCGGTTGAGAAAAGGGTAATCCCCAGTCCTGATACGTGCTGACTCAATCCCAGATTTACCGAAAGAAATGCCATGAGGAGTCCCAGGATCATGCCCACAATGGCGGCCATCAGCACCCCAAGCCACAGGGAACCCGTGCCAAAGGTAACGAGGAATCCCGTCATGGCGCCCATAAGCATGATGCCCTCGATTCCCAGGTTCAGCACACCGGATCGCTCTGCCAGGATTTCACCCATGGTAGCAAATATGATCGGCGTTGCCATCCGCATCATGGCCCCGAGGAGTCCTGAGATAAAGGCTGCTTCAAGAAACTCACCCATTACTTCCGTACCACCTTTATTCTGTATTCAGTAAAGAGTAGAAAGATCAGCATAATCATCAGCGCCATTCCCTGTATCACCTCTGCGATGTATGTTGGGACGCCGGTCATACGACTCATGGTATGTGCTCCGACAATTATCACACTGAAAAAAAGTGATGAAAAAAGCACTCCAACAGGATGGAGGTTCCCCAGCATGGCGATGACAATCCCTGAATACCCGTAGCCGGGAGAAATGTCCATAATCAGACGATACTGAAGTGCGCAGAGCTCTCCCACCCCGGCAAGTCCTGCCAGTCCACCAGATACCATGGCAGTCCACAGAATCACCGCGGTAGTATTGATGCCACCGAAATGGGCGGCCCTGATGTTGACACCGACTGCCTTTGACCGGTATCCAAAGACCGTCCGTTTGTTGATAAACCATATGACCAAAACGGCCAATAAGGCAATGAGTATTCCCAGGTGAAAACGTGACCTGGTTAGTAGGATCGGATACTGGGCAGCCTCGATAATCGCCGATGATCTGGGCCAACTGGAGCCGGGCTGCTGAAGAGGGCCAAAAAGGAGTGCCCCCATGATGTGGATCATCACATAGTTGAGAAGAAGCGTGGACACCACATCGTCCACTTTGAGTTTTGTCTTTAAAATGGCAGGAATCGCCGCCCAGATACCCCCGGCAAGGAATCCGCCAAGCATAACCACCGGCAGAACCAGTATCCCGGGGATACCGCCCAGAGAAACGCCAAGCACCGTGGCCGCCAAGGCCCCTGCAAGCAGTTGACCCTCTGCACCGATATTCCAGAATTTGGCCCGAAACGCGAAAGCCACGGCCAGCCCAGTCAATAGGAGCGGGCTGGCTTTCACAAATGTCTCCAAGAGGTTGAAGCGAGTTCCCAGGGCGCCGTAGAAGAGATAATAATAGGATTTCCAGAGATGACCTCCAGCGAGAAGGATAGGAATTGCGGAAAGAATAAGTGTGGTGATAATGGCGGCAATGGGGATAACGACTCTTGCCCATTTCGGCAGTGGTTCACGTTTCGTGATCCTCATCCTGATCATTTTGTTACCCCGCTCATCCAGAGGCCAATCTGTTCGCGGGAGGCTTCCGCCACCGGGACGTCTCCCATAATCACCCCTTCATACAGCACAGTAATTCGGTCACTCAACGCGAATATTTCGTCCAGATCCTCGGAGATCAGGAGGACGCCCGCCCCCCTTTCTTTCTCTTGCAGAATTCTTTGATGGATGTACTCCATCGCCCCAACATCAAGGCCCCGGGTGGGCTGGGAGGCGACCACAACTGTGGGTCTTCCGGCGAGTTCTCTGGCCAGCATCACCTTTTGCAGGTTTCCGCCGGAAAGGCTGCTGGTCACGGCATCCCGACCGGAGGTCATGATGCTGTATGCCCCTATCAGGTCTTCACTAAACTGATGGATTTTTTTGAAGTTCATCATCCCGAATCTTTGAAACTCAGGCGTCGCATGGTTTTCAAGAATCAGGTTTTCCTCTACGGAAAGATCCATCATCAGCCCTGTGTCAATTCTGTCCTCCGGTATTCTTCCCATTTTAGATTCGATGGCCGATGCCGGGCTTCCAGATCTTAGAGCCTCGCCGTTTATTTTGATTGCCCCGCCTATCGTGTCACGCATGCCAAAGAGTGCCTCTGAGAGTTCTTTCTGGCCATTTCCAGAAATCCCGGCCATCCCCAATATCTCGTTCTTCCTGACAACCAGGTTGAGACCCTTCAACGTCAGGAGCTTCTTATCATTCAGGGCGCTTAGATTTTCAATTTCAAGGACGGGCTTTCCCGGGCGGACTTTCTTCTTTTCAAGTCTTTCCAGAAGGTCCCTCCCTACCATAAGATTCGCCAGTTCTTTAATGCTCGTTTCGGACGTCTTTCTTCCTGCTACGACCCGGCCGCCTCTCAGAACAACGACACGATCTGCAATCTCCATCACTTCATTTAGTTTGTGGGATATAAAAACAACTGATCGGCCTTCTTTTACCATCGATTTCAATGTGTTAAAGAGTTCTACTGTTTCAGCAGGGGCCAGCACGGCCGTGGGTTCGTCCATAATAAGGATGTCTACATCTCTATAGAGCGCTTTGAGAATCTCTACCTTTTGCTGTTCACCCACAGATAGGGTCCACACCCTTGCATCAGGATCGACTTGAAGTCCGAATTTTTTTTGGAGTCGAAGGAGTTTTGTTTGGGCTGACTTGAGATCAAGAAAAAGGCCTTTGCCGGAATCGGTACCAATGATGATGTTTTCAAGTACGGTCTGGGATGGGACCAGCGCGAAGTGTTGACGAACCATTCCGACGCCGCGGGAGATTGCATCTCTGGGAGCTGATAGCTCGGCTTTTTCGCCCTTTATGAAAATTTCGCCTTCATCACAGGTGTAATACCCAAAAAGGATATTCATCAGCGTCGTCTTACCCGCACCATTTTCACCGAGCAACGCGCATATTTCCCCCGGATAGAGGTTGAAGTCGATATCGCTGTTGGCTGTGACATCCAGAAAACGCTTGGTGATGGAGGACATGCTCGCGATTGGCTTTTGGGTAGTTGCCATCAATCACCTCGTGAAATGAGAGCGGAGTAATGGAGTGAGGGAGCATCCTAGGATTTACATGAGACACAACCGTGAAGGCATCAGCAGGTCATGAGTTCTTCTCTTCGGTTCCTAGGAGGCTGTCCGAGAATGGCTATTTTCCCCAATCTCTGCGTCATGCTCAAATTATAATCCTCGAAATACTCAATGTATTCCTGTGGTTATAATTGTTGCCTTCCTTGATCTTGGAAAAAATATCTCATCCTCAAACAGCCTCCTAGTCTCCCAGCCCGGTCACCAGTCACCTCAGAAAAGATCTCATGCCGAGTGCGTTGTAGTCTACTTAATGCTCCGCTGGTAAGTTCTAATCCGAAACCGGTGGCTGTTCGTCAACGGGGACACGGAAGGTTCCATTGAGAATCTTCTTCTCAAGATCCTTTACCTGCTGGATCACTTCTGTAGGCAGCTTTTTTTCAAAAGCATGAAACGGTGCGAGACGGGACCCCCCTTTTGCCATCATCGACCATTCACCCAGGTCCATGGACACCCAGGCTTTTTTCTTTACCATCTCAGTGCAGAACTTTATGATGGGATACATATCCCAAACGGGTCCGGTGATGACCACACCGGGAGCAAGTGCATTCTGGTCTGACATATTGCCAAAAGCAAGTACGCCTTTCTCCTTACAGGCCTCAAAAACCCCGAACCTTTCTGCAAAAATCAAATCCGCCCCGGCCTCGATTTGTGCGATTGCGGCCTCCTTGGCCTTGGGGGGATCAAACCAACCGCCAATATAGGCGATCTTGACTTTGACCTTCGGATTCACTTTAAGGGCGCCCGCCTTGAAGGCATTCACCAGCCTGTTAACCTCGCCAATGGGGATGGCGGCAACCACGCCGAGCATATTGGTCTTTGTGATTTTGCCTGCAATGATGCCGCAGAGATAGGCCGGTTCATGAATCCAGTTGTCAAAGACAGAGAAATTGGGAGAAACAGGACCAAACTCTGATCCGAAGGCAAAGGCGATTTCGGGATAATCCTTGGCTACCCTTCTCGCCGGTTCTTCGCCTGCAAGAAATGCATCACCCACGATCAGATCAAATCCTCTTTCAGCATACTCCCTGAGAACTTTTTCAAAATCGGCTGCGGCGATCTTTTCTGTGAATTCGTATTCTATGTTGCCCAATTCTTTTTTGGCTTTAAGACAGGCCTGGTGGATCACCCCATCCCACGGTTCCTCAATCGCTGTCTGAAAGATTGCAGCAATTCGGAATGCCTTACTTTGGCTCCCAGCGAAAGAATACGAAACTGAAAGAAGAACAATCATGATAACCAATGCTGTTTTTTTCATAGTACTACCTCCTTTAAAAGATATGACCTTATTCGGCACACATTCATTTGTAGCCCCCCATAGGCTAAAATATTCGTGACCCGTAACCACCCGTAAACATTTGACTTGACAAAAAACCCACTTCAGATTGTTTTCATTTTTCCCTGGACTTCGGCCACTACCTCACATTTTCTATTTGATCCGTCACCTCCTTTTAATGAACGTACATTAGAGTAGCGCCCCAAATTTGTCAAGAGAAGGGGCGCAGTATGAAAAGTGAAAAGAAAATCGAGGGGGACGTTCTCGAGGGGCACGTTCATTCAGAATGTGCGCAACTCCCTAAAAAAATGGACGAAGTTGAGCTGTCAATGTTCAGTAGAGCTTACTATACGTTTTTATCAAGTCCGGTCAAAATAAATAACCCCACGTCTCTTTCGAGATAATGGGGCTTTATAAAACATATGGGGCAGAAGGAGGGCGTCCATTGATAAATCAGTAAATTAAACGATGATTTTGTTATCCTTCTTTTTAGCTGTCTTTTCTCCCTTTACCCTTTAAAAATAATTTGCATTCTTAAAACAGCAATCCAGGCTTGGTACGCTGATCATTTAATAAATTTTCGGTTCCATATTTAGTCTCGATTTAATAACCCCTTCACCTTAAACGCTTGGCATAAGAATGCCTCTGTCATTTTATGTATGCATCAGTTTTGGACTTATATGACACCCTTATCCATTTCTAATTTCAGAGAATCCGCTTTTTTTCGCATATCTTTGACTTCCGTGATGATCTTTGAAGTATATACTTCATCTGTAACTGAAGGAATATTAATATTCACATTCATTAAAGCCCCCATTAACCCGGAGTATGAACATTGAGCAGATACCCCGAGATCGCTGGCAGTATTTGGGTTAGATTTCCGAGATAGGCTGACAGCCAGCTCCAAAAGTGTACAGCAATGCCGGGCGACATCCAGCGGTACCTCTGTAGCAGTGCGGAATGCATCCTGAATAGCAGCTTTGCGTGTCGTTTTTTCATTCCCCGTAGTTTTGGGCATCTTAAAAGCATCCATCACATGGTTAAAAGCGACGGTGTCGCGATCTACAAGTGTGGAAAGTTTAGTCCCAATTTTCTCAGCTTTTTCTAATACTGATAGCAACTCACTCTCATACTGATCTAATTCCTTGCGACCGATGCTCAATCGGCAGACCATGCTGATTAGAGCTGCACCTATCGCACCGTTTAAGGCCACAACACTTCCTCCACCGGGAGCAGGTGCATCAGATGCCAATATACTCAAGAACTTATTTACAGTCATTTCCATTAACATGAAACGGTTCCTTATAATCCCAACATGTGGTTTTCGATGATCTGATCGCGATTGAAATTCTCTAATCGCAAGTAATGCTCAGAGCATTTGATTAACGCTTCCTGAGGGAGACAACCAACGATTTCCGTACCGACAACCATCACACCATAACGCCGGGCTTCGTTCTCAACAAGATTGAAAACTCGGGAGATTGGAGTGTTATTAGTATCAAACATATTCATAGATACAGCTACTTGGTTTCTTTCTTCGAAGGCCAGACCGATAGCCCGGATAGAAGAGAACCCTCCACTCGGTCCCCGTACAGCCTTTGCAATATATTTGGCAATATTGAGGTTGCTGGTATCTAAGATCATGTTAACGGCCACTAGCCCTGAAACGGCAGAACTGACGATGGTTGCCCCGGCAGTCGGGTGAAGAGCAGTCGGTCCAATATCAGGCGCCCGTTCCGGAAGATGGGCGACCCCCTTTAAGCCTTCGTATTGCCCTTTACGGATATAATCAAGGTTCTTTCTTTCCGGCGAACGCGCATTCTCTCCTGTGAAATAAACCGGTACTTTGAAACGCTCGAAAACCTCTTTACCGATTTCTTCTGCCACCTGGGTGCACTCTTCCAGTGAAATGTTTGCCAAAGGAAACAAAGGTATAGTGTCTTGAGCGCCGATACGCGGATGAGCTCCCTGGTGTTCTTCCATATTGATCAGCTCGTAAGATTTCCCAGCCATTTTTAAAAGAGCTTCTTTAAGAGGTTCAGGACGACCAATTACTTCAATTACAGTCCTATTGAAATTCGCATCAGGATAGTAATCTATCAGTTTAACTCCTTCTGTACCACGCAACTGGTCCACCACGGCCTCAATAATATCTTTTCTGGATCCATCACTGAAATTCGGTACAGCATGTATATACTTAGGCATAAACAACTCCTTATCCCTTTCCAGAACATGTTACTCACTAAAAATGTCGTTCCTTTTATACGCTTTCAACAAGAGCTACAGCTCTTATCGGTGAACCGCTGCCATCCCGAATCTTGAGAGGTAAACCCATATAAAGAAATCGTTTACCAACTACTTTGTCCAAGTTGCCGAGATTTTCCGTATTGGTGATACCATATTTACCACAAATTAAATGACCAGAGTAGTCCAGGTCATCAGGCGTGAGATCTATAGCCGGAGCATCAGCACCAATATTCACAACCCCCTGTTTGGCTAACCATTCGGCAGCAGCATAAGAAACACCGGAGTGTTTGCTCTTTAGACCCCCGTAGTCTTTATCAGGATAAGTACGATCATAATGACCTGTGTACATAAGGAATATGTCACCATGTCGGATGTCCAGGTCGTGTTTTCTTAAAGCTTCTTCGAGATCTTCGGCCTCGATATAATTTGGGTAGCGAATATGGGACACATCAACGCAAATGGCATCGCCCCAAAAAAAATCAATGTCCATCTTTTCGATGGTCGGCCCTGAGGGTTCGTACTCCCAAACTGCGTCGGAGTGGGTGGGACCGTGTTCGCTGATCAATATGTTGCGGGCGGCAAACCCTAAAGTCTTGGAGCCGGTATCCTTCATATTTTGTTCATGGGTTTGGTTCAGCATGAAAAAGGTTTTCTGGTGCATACCGAAAACCGGCATTCCTTCATAGATCTCTTGCGAAAGGTCGATAAGTTCAAAGCGTTCATTCCAGCCTTTCATAATTACCTCCTTTTTTGTTTTTTATAGCAAAGAAATGGTTAAATATTTTGGTTTAAACGCACTTATATCATCAGTGGCTCCTCATTTATCTCATGAGGAGCCACTTTTGCGTTTTGTCTATTATTAGCAGAACAACCTATGTTTCCCAAAATTTGCGAGCATCTTGAAATAAACATGAAGATAGTTCCGCTCTTTACCACTTATTTCCAGCCCGGGAATGGATATGCAGGTTTATGCTCTTGGTACTTGGGTGGCCAAACGCAATACCAATCTTCCGGCCCTACACCGGCTTTCTCTATATTTTCCGGTATATATTGGCCGACGCCCCAGTGAAACTCAGCAGCATTTCCTCCTGTTTTATTCATGCGGTATTGATAGGCGGCAAGGTCAAACGTATTATTCATCATTACTTTAATCATGTCTTCTTTTTTAAGAGAGCCTGCTTTGTTTGCAACTTTTGCCATGAGCTCAATGGGCATGAATCCGCAAAGGTGGTCATTTCCAGGGAAATGACCATATTTTTTATATGTGTAATTTTTTAGATATTCTTTGCTGTTGGATTCATATTTCCTTTTAAAAACAGAGTATCCAAAGAAGCCCCGCTTGGCTATTGATGGTGGAAGTCCTCCCATATCCGAATGCGTCCATGATAGAGGATCCCAACCCATTCCTTCGATGATCATGTAAGGCGCATGGTAATTCATTTCACGACATTTTTGTATAAAAGTGACACAGTCCTCAAAGTAATGAGGTTGGAAGACGATGTCCGGCTTAAGTCCCCTAAGCTTGGTTACTACAGGAGTCCAATCGCCCACAACTGGCTCGAAATACTCGTGATACACCACCTTAAACCCGTTCTTTTCCAAATACTTTATTACCGAATCTGCCACTTCGTGGCCATATGATATGTTAAGGTTCAGAATTGCAATCGTTTTTGGCTTGGGCAACTTTTTATAGTTCCATTTATCAAAATTAACGAAAAATTCAGCGACATCATGCCACCACATCCCTCCGCGCCAGTGGTCGTCCATCTGCATATTAACCACAGTCTGACCATATTTATCATTGCCCACATAGCTATCGGCTGCATTGCAGAAGAGAAGCATGCCATGCTTATCGACGATTGGACAGGCTGCAAGGAAAATTG
>Ga0255382_10114_pt1 | contig 11453 bp, 9 predicted proteins | sample ANMaggSeSYBR01H9_FD_182101 | JGI IMG/M metagenome (GOLD analysis project Ga0255382, IMG submission 182101) | Sediment cell enrichment communities from methane seep in Santa Monica Basin, California, United Staets - ANME aggregate JGI... | ecosystem: Environmental > Aquatic > Marine > Cold seeps >... | reverse complement strand
TTATGAGTGATCCAAAATTTATTAAGCCGAAAAACAATCTCATTAACCCGCTCATGATTGCAAGAGCAAATACCATCTCGATATATTGTTTATCATCAATTCCTAACCCGATGATAATACTTGCGGTTACCAATGCAGTAGCATTGGTAGGTCCAGTAATCAAAACTTTTGATGAGCCGAAGAAAGATCCGACGATAGCTGGAAATATCGCTGCATATAATCCGTGGATAGGATTAACCCCTGCAATTGCAGCATAGGCCATTGCGGAACTGATAGAAACAATTGAGACAGTTAGACCAGCAATTAAATCTTGTTTCAGTGGTATTTTTTGAAGAATAGAATAAAAATAATTAACTATTTTTTTGGGAGACATCTTGACCTTTTTTTAGAATGTACGTATCAATTTTACACCGTGTAGGCACTATTGTCATCCGAGTTCATACCTCATTTGCATTTTCCTTACAGATTGAAAAAGTCTTTTACATTGATCGTTTATAAATCTATCAAATTATATCTAATCCGGATTAAATAAAAGAACGGCCTCACTTGAGGTCGCTCTTTGTAGGCCGGGTGGGACTCGAACCCACAAGATGTTTCCACCGTCAGATTTTAAGTCTGATGCGTCTGCCAGTTCCGCCACCGGCCCATTATTGATTTAGTTTAACAAATCTTTTAATAATGTCAAGGTCTATAACCGAACCTCCATCGAAGTTCAGCTATTCTTGAGGTAAAATGTATCAAATTCGACGATTTCCGATTGACTAATTGAACCTTGTTGATTACTCTCTTCAACTGTTCAGCATTAGAAAATTCTGGAATAGTTACATACGACTTCCCTAATTCAAAAGAAGAATGAGCATCAGACCCATTAAGCCCATGAATCCCATGTTCTTCTGCAAAACCCTTAGCAACTCTATTTGGTTTTGATGTCAAAGTACGTGAATTAAACACTTCAATCGCGTCTATAAATCCACTATACTGAGCCAATAATGATTCTGTCCACTTGCTCCGGTGGGCATCAAACGGATGTGCAACACTGATAAAAGCATTTTGATCGCGTAATAAAATCAAGGTTTCTTCGATTTCCAAATCGCCTGGTACTTCTTCTTTAAGATAATATCCTAAAATTTCACCTATAAAAACACCGTTTTTCCGAACAGTTATTTCCTCACCTACTATCACCAAATCAGTGGCAAGTTCAGCAAATATCATAGCGCCCTTGATGGTATTATGGTCTGTAATTGCAATTTTATTTAATCCTATCTTTTTTGCTTGTGAAATCATTTTCTCTGGTTCTAGTAGACTATCCCCAGAGTAAACAGTATGGCAGTGGAAATCAACCTTCATTTGAATTACAATCCTTATAACAACTTTTTAAAATTCAATCATAATTAATTTATTTCGATAGGGAAGAATATGAACAAGTTTTTGATTTTCAGTCAGACTATACAATTTGCACAAGCACAGAGTAAACCAATTGTTGCTTTGGAAACTGCAGTACTAACACATGGCCTACCATATCCAACTAATATTATACTCGGATTAGAAATGGAAGCTCTAGTAAGGGAAAATGGGGCTGAGCCGGCTACAATTGCGATGATTAACGGAAAGTTTCATATAGGTCTTACAAAGGACCAAGTTTCTTTCTTAGGAAATCCTTCGACACAAACAACAAAAATTAGCAGACGTGACATAGGAATAGCCATGGCAAACCACCTCAACGGTGGGACAACCGTCTGTGGAACGCTAATAGCAGCAAACGCAGCACGCATTAATGTTTTTGCTACCGGTGGTATCGGCGGTGTTCATCGAGGAAACCGTTTTGATATCAGTGCAGATCTTCAAGAGTTATCTCGCACTCCAATGGTCGTAGTTTGTGCTGGGGCAAAATCAATTCTAGATCTACCAGCAACACTCGAATACCTCGAGACTATGGGTGTTCCAATAATTGGTTACAAAACGGACATTTTTCCCGCATTTTTCTCTAGAAATAGCGGCCTCCCAGTAAATATTTCAGTTAATTCACCTCTTGAGGTTGCAAAAATCGCGATAAACCATTGGGCGATGGGGCTAAATTCAGCAATATTACTGGTTGTTCCACCTCCTGAGAAAAGTGCCATAGACTATGAGAAGGTTGAATCTATAATTCAACAGGCTTTAGAGGAAGCTGAAAAACAAGGTATCCACGGTGCAAATGTCACCCCCTTCTTGCTTGCCAAAGTAAATGAATTGAGCGAGGGAAGAAGTATGAAATCTAATCTTGAACTTTTGAAAAATAATGCTCGAATTGCTGCCAACGTTTCAGTGGAATTAAATAAGCTGAATTCTCAGCACAAAAATATCTAAAAAAAAATTCTTGTCAATTTTTGGAATTTTTTTAAATATGATTAATTCAAAGATGATTAAGGGGAAGGAGTATCCGTTACCTCATCTAATTGGTCTTCCCCCATTTCATCATAACTATTAACTACAAACCTTCCACTGGTTTTCCAAGTTTCACCTAAAAAGAATTGAACTTCATATTCTCCAATAATCCACTCATCTTCGCTTAGCTCACATTGGGAATAACCGTATCCTCCGGTATATTCTCCCCATGACGAAGTCTCATGACAAATAATTTCTCTATCTGGATTAATCCAGATAGCTGTCCATTGAGACCTGGGTCGCATCTGATCAAAACTGAACGATGCAAAGATTTCGCGAATAGGCTGTTCAAATTCATATCCTGGTTCAACGGGTTGGAAACCCTCATCAATAGAAAAAGCAAAAACCAAAGGACTAAATAAAGCCTCGTAATTTGGAGTAATTACCCCAGAAAATTCCGACAAAATTTCATTAGATAATGAAGGAGTAGAACTAATCGCTGGTGTAATTGTTAAACTCGGCGTCAAAGTAAAAGTTGGTATCGCAGTAATTGTCGGTGTCACTGTTATTGTCGGTGTCAAAGTGGTTGTTTGTGAAGGAGGATAAACGCGATAAATCATTTCCTCGCCATATTGCCCAATTACTGCGGCAATAATCCCAAAAACCAAAGCCAACAAAATGAAAATCCAACCCCGTTGAACAATTTTTCTTCTCTTTTGGTAATAAGTTATTTGAGTTCCATAGCGAATTATTCTGCGCCCATGAATTAATATTAAGATACCGGTTAAGATTATGAAAAATATTACTGCAATAACAGTTGTATGTATATCCAATTCTGTAAATGTAATAGAAATATCCATTAATTTTTTTGCAAATCCTACATCCTTTTAAACATAACCTTTCAATTATGGCTAAAAACCATTCAATGTTATAATCAGGGGGAAAATTCTTCAACAATTATTATAGCTGAATTCATACACTGTTAAGCAAAGTCAAACAGGAATAAGGAAACAAATAAAATGAAACAACCTGTTGTCTCTCAAAATGCCCCAAAAGCAATCGGTCCCTATTCTGCTGCCATAAAAACTGACTCTTTTATCTTTACAGCAGGTCAACTTGGCATAGATCCACACACTGGTCAACTAGTAGAAGGAGGAATTCAAGCCCAAACCAAGCAGGCTCTAAAAAACTTAAATGAAATTCTGATCGCCGCCGGGTCTGACCTAAAGAAAGTCGTAAAAGTCACAGTATTCTTGCAGAACATGGCAGAATTCTCTTTAATGAATGAAATTTACGCTGAATTCTTTTCGAAAGAATTCCCTGCACGCTCCGCCATTCAGGTTGCTGCCCTTCCAAGAAATGCTGCAGTTGAAATTGAAGCAATAGCCTTACCATAATACTTGGTGTTTGATATTTCAGTTATTATCCCATGCCGCAATGAAGAAGCGACGATTTCCAAGTTGCTGGATTCACTATTTAATCAAACAATTCCCCCTGATGAATACGAAATTATCCTCGCAGATGGCTTGTCAGATGATTCCACACTGGAAAAAATAGCGGATTTTAATTTATATCATCCTGAGATGAATATTTCTATCGTAACAAATAGTAAACAAAATATTCCGTCAGGGTTGAATACCGCCATCAATAATTCTTCAGGAAAATATATCATACGTCTTGATGCTCATTCAATTCCCAATAACGATTATTTAGAGCGTTGCGTAGCTTTACTAAAAAAAGGGGTGGCCGAAAATGTTGGTGGGTTGTGGATCATCCACCCTTCAAGTGACACGCTGACAGCAAAAGCTATTGCAATTGCCGCTTCTCACCTCCTAGGGATTGGTGGAGCAAATTATCGCATCGCAAGCAGCTCTTCAGGCTATGTTGACACAGTTCCTTTTGGTGCTTTCCTCCGAAGCACGCTCGACAAAGTTGGTCTATTTGATGAAACCCTTCTCAGCAACGAGGATTATGAACTAAATGCAAGGATAATAAAATCAGGAGGTCGTATTTTTCTGGATTCATCCATCAAATGTGGCTACTTTTCGAGAGAAAATTTCACGAAACTTGCTAAACAATACTGGAGGTATGGTTTCTGGAAATTTAAAATGCTTTTACGATATCCTGATACAATTCGATTACGGCAAGCATTGCCTCCTGTTTTCTTATTGTCTCTGCTAGTTCTATTCATAACTAGTGTAATTAATTATCGGTTTTTCATTCTCTTCATAGGAGAAATCATTATTTATATTGCTACACTAATCTTCGGCACCCACAACTCAATCCGTTCTACTGAAAAACCCTTAATAACCTGGGGATTGACGGTTTTCTCAATTCTCACAATGCATTTTTCCTGGGGTTCAGGTTTTTTGTATTCAGCCATTAACTCACTTTTTAGTTTGTAGGAAGAAGACATTATTTATGATTCGCAATTCAAAAGAAAAAGACCAGCAAGTTTCGTTCCTGCGGCTCAGTAATACTGAGCGTATTATTGTATTGATTGCTGGAGATCTTTTAGCAAGCGTCCTGGGTTTATTCTCAGCGCTTTATATCTGGTCGCATCTGGACTCATGGTTGATTTTTTCATTAGAATTTTTAACCTCGAGAACCCCCAGCTGGTTCTACCTGATTCCTTTTGTCTGGAGCCTTTTAATAATTGAATTGTATGATATAAGGAGAGCAGCTAACAAGAAAGCGACAATTCTCGCAATTATTCTAGCCTCAGGAATTGGGTTCCTTCTCTATCTGATTATTTACTTTACTGTTGGATCAACAAATCCTCTTCCAAGAATTTCTGTAGCAATATTCATCCCCCTTGTCTCAATCTTGACTTTGCTTTGGCGTCTCATCTATATCAAACTCTTTACCACTCCTATTTTTATGAGGAGAGTGCTAATTGTTGGAGCTGGTAACGCTGGACAGGCTATATCTGATGTAATTGTTAATCTACAACCACAACCTTTTAAATTAGTAGGGCTTCTTGATGATGATCCGAACAAGGTTGGAGGAAAAATTCAAGGGATCAGAGTATTAGGAAATCGAGATGATCTCCTTGATATCATTCGCGAAAATGGAATAACCGATATAATTTGCGCAATTACTTACGATATCCATGATGAATTATTAACTCTTTTACTCAGGGCAGAAGAGAATGGAACTCAGATCACGACAATGCCCATTATGTATGAAGAATTACTTGGGCGTGTACCGATCGCCTATCTCGATAATGAGTGGCTTTTAAAAACTTTTTTTGATCAAGCACACTCATCAGAATCGTATACAATATTTAAAAGATTTTTCGACATCATAATTAGTTTAATTGGTGTAGTGCCTTTCATCCTTACGTTTCCTTTTCTGGCACTTGCAATTAAATTAGATAGTAAAGGGACTGTATTAATTAAACAAGAACGCATTGGGAGAAACGGAAACCCTTATATCTTAATAAAATATCGCACAATGGCAAATGATTCTTCAAATGGTGAACTGAAGCCAACTATGAAGAACGATTCCAGAATTACTAGAGTTGGGCATATTTTGAGAAAAACTCATCTGGATGAATTACCGCAATTTTTACAAATCTTGCTTGGTAAAATGTCGGTTGTAGGCCCCCGTTCAGAGATTACACAATTCACTAAGAAATTTGAAAAGAATGTGCCATTCTATCGAGCAAGATTGCTTGCAAAACCAGGCCTCACTGGTTGGGCACAAATCCATCAATCATACGCGGCCACCATTAAAGAGACCAGTGAAAAATTAGAATATGACCTCTATTACATCAAACACCGTTCATTTTTATTCGACATTCACATAATGGCCAGGACAATTGGTCAGGTTCTGGGCTTTCGTGGAAGATAATTATAATGAATTCAATTAAACACATACGGAATCTATACTTTCTTATAGCAGACTTGATAATAATTATCGTATCAATTTTATTAAGTTACTTGCTTAGATTAGAGCTTTTTTTCGGTTTTCGCATCTATCTTTCTAGCCTCCTATGGTTTTTAGTACTATCGCTTTTTATTAAACCATTTATATTCTTTTTGTTTGGAATGTATAGACGGATGTGGATCTATGCCAGCACAAAGGAACTCAGGCTGGTTGTTATCTCTGTCAGCACTGCATCTCTCTTCGTTGCAATTATAATGCTTCTCCTTTTTTATACAAATATTTTTACAGCATTTCCGAGATCTGTTCTAATTATTGATTGGGCTCTTAGCCTTGTACTGATTGGTGGATCAAGATTTCTTTTGCGTCTTGCAATTGAAAGTCGTGGTTCATCAAATTACCTCACCGACAACCCACATCAAGATCGTGTTCTCATTGTTGGCGCGGGTGATGCAGGAGCAATCGTTGTTAAGGAATTGCAAAAAACCCAAAAATTAAACCTTATCCCCATTGGCTTTTTAGATGATGATCCTACGAAAAAAAACATGGTGATTAATGATATAAGAGTAATTGGTACAGTTACTGAAATTCAAAAAGTGTTAGAAAATTACCAGGTAGATGAAGTAATAATTGCTATACCCTCTGCACCAGGACGAGTTGCCAGACTCGTTACTGATGGGTGTCATAAATTTGATATTCCATTCCGCACGATCCCAGGAATTTACGAATTAATTGAAGGTTCAGTCGGTGTCAGCCGCCTAAGAACAGTTCAAATTACCGACCTTTTAAGAAGAAAACCAACTCGTCTTAATGATGATATGATACGGATGAAATTACAGGACAAATCAATCCTTGTAACAGGAGCAGGTGGTTCAATAGGCAGCGAACTCTGTCGCCAAATTTCACGTCGTCATCCAGATATCCTTTATTTGCTGGGACACGGAGAAAATTCTATCTTTGAAATTCATCAAGAATTAAAAGAGAACCATCCTTCAGTAAAAACAATACCAATCATTGCTGACATTCGCGATATCAATAGATTAAAAACAGTTTACCAAAGATACACTCCTCAAATTGTTTTTCATGCAGCAGCTCATAAACACGTGCCTCTTATGGAATACAACATAGAAGAAGCCATCACTAACAATATAATCGGCACATCTAACATTGTTAAATTATGCACGGAATTCAATATTGAACGCTTAGTTATGATCTCAACTGACAAGGCCATCCATCCAATAAATATCATGGGAGCTTCTAAAAGAATGGCAGAAATGGTAGTTCTTGATGAAGCCCAAAGAGTTAAAGCGGATTATTCCGTTGTTCGTTTTGGGAATGTGCTTGGTAGTAGAGGCAGCGTAGTTCCGATATTTAAAAACCAGATAGCCAAGGGCGGTCCTGTTACTATTACACACCCTGATATGAAGCGTTATTTCATGACAATTCCTGAAGCTGTATATTTAGTGTTGCAATCAGCCACGTTTGGGAAATGTGGTGATATCTTCGTTCTCAATATGGGAGAACAAACTCGAATATTAGATCTCGCCGAGGACTTGATCCGCTTATCTGGTCTAGAACCCGGAAGAGATATTGAAATTGTTTTTACAGGAATCCGACCTGGTGATAAATTAAGCGAAGACCTTTGGGATGAAGGACATATTTTCAAGCCGACACCTCATCCTGACATCTTCAGATTAGACAATCAAAACAATCTTAAAAATGATGAGTTAGAAACTGTGATACAACGTTTAATCGAATTAGCTGTACAAGGAAAGCCTCTAGATATTATTAAAACACTTGAGGAAGTTATTCCTGATGCAAAATTTGAAAAAACTCAAGTCGAACATGGAAATATTAATGCCTGAAGTGACCCCTATCCAATGGAAGGAATTTGTCAAATCTAACCCGTCTGCCCATATTCTTCAAATGGATGAATGGGCAAAATTAAAATCACATTTTGGGTGGTACTCAAAACAGGTAATAAATAATGGCTCTGGTGCACAAATCCTTTTTCGCAAATTGCCTTTATCTAGAACAATTGCATATATACCGAAGGGTCCATTAGGGCCAAAGGATTCCTGGAAAAGGTTATTTAATGAATTTGACCTGATTTGCAAGCGTAATAAATCCATCTTCCTAAAAATTGAACCTGATGCCTGGGAATGCCAGGAGAGTGAAATCGCAAAATTGATGAATGGTTATGCACAGCCTTCATCTCCAATACAACCCAGGAGAACAATAGTCATTTCACTGTCAGGAGATCAAGAATTATGGTTGCAGGCCATGAAACAAAAAACGAGATATAATATCCGACTTGCAGCTAGAAAAAATGTGATAATTTCACAATCAAACGATTTATCAATTTATCACAACCTTATGATAGAAACCGGGAAAAGGGATGCTTTTGGTGTTCATTCAGAAAAGTACTATCAGCAAGTATTCAATCTTTTTCAACCGGAATCTAGTACTATTTTTCTTGCGAAATACGGGAATCAATCATTAGCTGCTATTATGGTGTTTTCTTCTGGAACACGGGCCTACTATTTTTATGGTGCATCTTCTAACAAGGAAAGAAATCGCATGCCCACTTACCTATTACAGTTTGAAGCAATGAAATGGGCAAAGGAACGCGGTTGCGAAATCTACGACCTTTGGGGGGTTCCTGATGCTGAGTCAGAAGTATTAGAAGCCCAATTCAAAAGCAGATCTGATGGTTTATGGGGAGTATATCGCTTCAAAAGGGGTTTTGGCGGGCAGATTAAACGCGCTTGTAGCGCCTTTGATCGGATTTACCATCCAGCTCTTTACAAAGCATATGAAAAATTACAATTAATTCGAAAAGCAAATAATAATTTATGACAAATAACTCACAATGGAACATAAACTTATCACACTTGCCAGAACCGCACCTGCTGCAAACCAAGGAGTGGGCCTCTATTAAAACGCAGTATGGATGGAGAAATATTCAAAAATCCTGGCGTGACGATAATGGCAAAATAGTTGCTATGGCTAATATTCTTCTAAAGAATATAAAAATCGGGCCATTAAGATTTAAATATAATATTATGTATATCCCACGGGGGCCTCTTTTAAATTGGAATAACGTTGCTCTGAGAAAAAGGGTACTAAATGACATCCTTTTTATCGCAAAAGAAAATCAATCATTTCTCTTGAAAATTGACCCGGAAGTAATCATAGGTAAGGGCCTCCCAGACACCGAAAATGCTACCTTAATTCCGAATGGAATTAATCTTCTTAGTGAGCTCAAGGAACTTGGTTGGCACTATTCACAAGATCAAATTCAATTTAAAAATACAGTTTGGTTAGATTTAAACAATACTGAAGATGAATTGCTAGCAAAGATGAAACAGAAAACCCGATACAATGTGAGGTTATCTGGAAAAAAAGGGGTAACGATTTCAGAAGGTGATCCATCAGACTTCAGCATGTTGGCTAATATGTATGCGGAAACAGCAATCCGAGATAATTTTACAATTCGTTCAGAAAATTACTATCTAATGGTTTGGAACCTTTTCTACAACCAGGGAAAATTAACACCCCTTATTGCCTCTTATGAAAATGAACCGATTGCAGCTTTGATGCTCTTCCACTATTCAGGGCGAGCGTGGTATATACACGGCATGTCTCGCTCAGTCCATCGGAATAAAATGGCAAGCTATTTGTTGCAGTGGGAGGCGATGAAAATTGCAAAAAATAAGGGTTGTAACCGATATGACCTTTGGGGAGCTCCATTCACCCTTAATGAAAGCGATCCAATGTGGGGTGTTTTTCGATTCAAACAAGGATTTGCAGGTGAAACCATCCGCACAATCGGTGCCTGGGACTTTCCTGTTAAACCTCTACTCTATCACTTATACATTAAAGTAACGCCCAAAATCTTGAAAATTATGAGGAGAATCGGTAATCGAAAAACCAGAAAAAAAGTTACCTCAAACTTAAAAGTTGCTTAGCCCTCAAGGATGCCACACAGGGTCAAAATCAAAAGCTCCGTCCTTTGTTAAATTTTCAACAAATCCTCCATTGCTAAGCATAATAAAGATATCGCGATTAGTACCACTACCCAACCCTATATAAGCAATCCAATAATCGTCTGGTGAAAATACCGCATCCCAAATTGGTTTAATTTCTGAAATAGTATTTTCTGGTGAGGACATATTGTTAAACTGTCGGCCGACTAAACTGGGAAGATTCTTCCCCTGGCTATAATAAATCAATTCTCCATCATTTGACCAGGCTGGTGAAAAGGATTCTAACGCGATATTTGATATCGAAATTCTTTTAGACTCACCTGGCTTGACATAAAAGATTCCATTAACGCCTTCATATACCTGTTGATAAACCAGGTATTGACCATCAGGAGACCAATCTGCAGCTCGATCATATGCTGTGACGGCACTTAGATCGACTACTGATTTTGTCGTTAAATCATACAGGAAGATGTGTGGTCGACTATTGTTCCTATAAGAGGTAAATGCAATAATATTGGAATCAGCAGGATTCCATGCAGGGTCAAAATCTCCCCCTGGCAAGGTATTTAATGGAAATAATCCACTACCATCTACTTGTATAATGAATAGCCTGCTGCCCAGATAATCTTGTTGGCTTTTAGCACATGGTGAGATAAATACAATTTGAGAACCATCTGGAGAAAAATCAGGCTGACATGCCCCACCAGATACCGTTGTTAGCTGAGAAATATCTCTTGTAACAATATCTAATAAGTAAATCTGAGGTTCACCGCTTCGATCAGAAGCGAAAGCTAATTTTCCACCTCCCCCACCCATGGGTGTCACCTCAATATTAGGTTCTTCCGTATTCGTAGGTGCTGGGGTTTCTGAAGGGATAATAGTTACTGTTGCGATCTCCTCAGTGTTTGTTGCTGTGGTAATAGTTTCGTTATTAACCTCAACTGTGTTGGTTGGAACAATTTCATCCTCTAATAAAGCAACAATATTCTTTGTCATTGTTGGTATTCTATCATTCGATATCGACTCTAGGGGTTTTACTATTTGAAGGATTTTGCTGACTCCAAAGCCGGTCCCAATAAGAAAAACGAGTAATAAAAAATAAAACCACCATTGTTTAGCAATAGGTCGTTTCTTCTTTGAGATTTGTTTCCCAACATTGGTAGGAGGAGAGTGTCTTACAGAAGCCATTTTTGTAACATCTTGAATATCCTG
>Ga0255382_10063_pt2 | contig 11467 bp, 8 predicted proteins | sample ANMaggSeSYBR01H9_FD_182101 | JGI IMG/M metagenome (GOLD analysis project Ga0255382, IMG submission 182101) | Sediment cell enrichment communities from methane seep in Santa Monica Basin, California, United Staets - ANME aggregate JGI... | ecosystem: Environmental > Aquatic > Marine > Cold seeps >... | reverse complement strand
TTGCGTAACTCTGCGGTTAAATAACTAATTGATATTAAGATTGTACACTCACCTAAATAATTACAAATATTGATCTTTACAAAAATTAAGGCTTCAAACTTTTTAGTAATTGGCAAGATCCATCGATGAATTGGATCGAATTTTACATGATGAATTTGTGGAATGTGGAAAAATAGCTGTTTTGATTGCGTTCGTCTGAAAAAGTTTTTTGGCGTAAGGTTTTAGATATTTATTCAACAAGTATAGATTATGATCCTTCGTTTGAAATGTCGGTAATATTTTTTAAAACTGTTCAAAATAAAATGCATTGGGCAGCGCACGGTCAAACCGCAGCCGAAATTATATATCAAAAAGTAGATTCAAAAAAAAACAATCTTGGTCTTAGTAATTTTAAAGGGTCAAAACCAACAAGCTTTACAAAAAGCGCACTCGGAATATGAAAAATATAAAAAACTAAAAATAGAAATTGTAAAAGAACGGATTTATTGATCATATAGTATGTCCAAGCTTATATAAGGGCGCACGGGAAAGTGACATCTTCAATGAGAATTTTTATCTCGAAATAGATTATTTCCCTGAATTCAGAAGGATAGATGCTTATTTTAAAAAGCTTGGCAGTGCCGATATGCAAAAAACATCCCTGTTCTTATAAATGATTTATATCAATAAAAACTAAAACTTCGTGCCAGGATCAAAGTTGTAACCAAGAGTTAAACACTGTTTGCCATAGGTACTGATATGCCAAGTATTAGAAACATATTCAACTAAATCTATACCTGTATCATTTTGGTTTTGGATTGCTTGAATCATTTCAGTCCAGATAGTAAAAGTAGATTGATTTCCAGGCCAATGTGCAAAACAAGAAGTTATCTCATAGTTACTATCCCATCCAGTTCCATTCGTTCCCGGTCCTGGAAAATCATTATTTATCGCTAACTCCAAGTATGGTTCTGTTGGCGGCGTTGTTCCTTTGTCGTACTGCATGTTAAGCTTGCCGTTGGTTGCGCCTGGCAGGTGGTTGAACAAGAAGTCCTGCACAATGCTTTCAGTCAGCGCAGTCGGATCTTCATTCGGTGGAGTGATGTCAAAGTAGCCGTAGGGGTTGTCGGGGTTCCATGCGAAGCGGATTGTTTGACCTTGAGGACCTGTGCATATAGCACTTTGCACACCTCCCAGATTCACACTCGTCGGTATCTTATATATGTACAATGTATCGTCACTTGCTGTAAATGTGACTTGGCTTGTGAAGTCTAATTGTGCTCTTTGTTCTACGTTGGCTAATTGTCCTGGTCTTTGGATTGCAGTGTAATGCGGTGCGTTCCACCATTCATGTCCATCCCAACTTCCTTCTACTTCTGCATTCACTTCTTTTGTTCCAGGGGTTACTTGTAAGACTGTATCTCCATCTGCTAAGTAGATTGTTTCGCTTCCTAGTTTCAGGTTTCCAGTCCATTTCTGATTTGTCATTATATTAATGATTTTAAAGTATGTGTCATTTAATTGATCAACCGTCAATTCAAAATACGCTGTGTCTGCGCCTCCATTTCCGTCGTCTGCTTCTACGCCTATGATGCTGCTTCCGTAGCCATCTGCTTGCAGATATGCAAGTACTAATTCGATGTCGTTCTGTACTTCAACGTTTGCCAGATCAGTATTTGTTTGGCTTACTACTGTATATGTCAAGTCGTCTCCATCAGGGTCCGATGCGTTATCATCCAGATTATCATCTAAAACATGTGGCGTTGGTGTATCTTCATCCACTACTTGGTCATCTATCGAAATGCTTGGATCATCATTCATAGGCGCCACGTGCACTATCACTTCTGCAATGTTTGACCATAGTGCTGGTGGTGGCACTCCGTTATCTTTTACTTTGTAATATAGTGTGTCTGTTCCGTTCCAGTTTGGATTTGGATCATAAGTTATGCTTCCATCAGTATTAGCTGTTGCTTGTCCATTATTTGGGGGTGTTGTTATGGTGACGGTTGTTTCGTCTATTCCTCCTTCAGGGTCTAAATCGTCATTATCATTATTCGTTACCGGTATGTCAACTGATTCATCCTCATTCACGTTTGCGATGTCGTCATTTGCAGTTGGTGCGTCGTTCTCCCAAGCTACGGTGTAATGCACCCATGCACTATCTTTCATAATCGGGTCGCCGAAGTCGCTTATCTCGTATTGCAAGCTGTCTTCTCCATACCAGTTCGGATTGGGTTCGTACGTTACGATTCCGTTCTCAACTGTTGCCAACCCGTTTTCTGTGTTTATAATTATGTTTAATGAGTTTGGATCTACGCCTGTTTCCAGGTCTGTGTCGTTTTCTGCCGGTGTTCCTACATGCGGCACATCTTCACCAGTATTATAATTATCATCGTTTGCAATTGGCGGCGTGTTTCCCTGAGCCACCGACACGTTTACGTCTGCTTCATCAAATAATATTGGTGGTGGATTTCCGTTGTCCGATATTTGATATTTGAACGGGTCTGTTCCGCTGAAACCATTTTCAGGAGTGTACAATATTTTTCCTCCTCCTATTGGTTCGGCTGTTCCATGTTCTGGATTTTCAGTTATGATTATGCTTTCCAGATCTAATCCGTCGTCTATGTCATAATCATTTGCTGCAACGTCTATTTCAACTGCGGTGTTGTATTCTGTGACTGCGCCATCGTTTTGGGCTACTGGCGCGTCGTTCATAGGCATTAACGTCCAGTTGAATTCGTTGAAAGTTATCGGGTCGCCATCCGGGTCTTCTCCGTGCATCACTATGCCGGTTATCGTTCCGTTATAATTCTCCGGTGCATTAATCGCAACTACTTGCCCTTCCTGGCTCCAATCGCTTCCTTCCGGCAGTCCTTCTACTTCGACTATATTCACTAAATCTCCATCTGGATGGTAATAGTTATCGCTTATGTTCTCAAACATTGGGTTGTCTTCGAATCCTTCCTGGTCCGGTATCGGATCAGTTGCTATTGGTCCGTCATCCATCGGGTTGATTTGCACGTAAACCATTGCGGTGTCCCATAATCCTTCATTGTCAGGTATCCTGTATTCAATTTCGTCTTGCCCGTTGTAGTTAGAAGCTGGAATGTATAAAGCGAGTCCTTCTTCGTCCACAACTATTTCTCCGTGTATTGGCTCGGTTATGATTTCTATCAGGCTAGGAATCACTTCGCCATCTGGGTCGTAGTCGTTTGCATCCAGGTCTACTTGTCCTTGTTCATCTTCGTTTGTCTCCAGGTAATCATCCACTGCTACCGGCGGAATATTTGGCTGGTCGACGTATACTTCCCATACAAAGGTTTCCGGTGTCAGAGCTAAGTCTTGGTCTTGCAGTTCTACTTCTTGTGTGAATACTCCTGCTTCTGTGACTATAAACCTATAAGTGCTATCGTTGATTATCTCTGCTCCTGGTATAATTGTAGAAATGATTGTTTCGTCATCGTTGTAGTGATAGTCATAGGTATTCCATTCCAATGTGTCTCCTATGTTTGCGATTACACTTTGTATTTGTTCTAAAACTTCAATTCCCACATTTCCTATCTGCGTAAATGTTGTGTCATGGCCGTAGGCAGGTATGTGTACATAACTTGTATTCGGCTTGGTAAATGTTATGCTATCATCTGTCATCGTGGAGCTTTTGTATGAGTTCAAAACCAAAGCAGTATTTATCATCCTTGCTTCCAGTCCTCTGCTACTTGATTGTTGCTGCACTATCTTTACTGTTTTCTGTGCTTTTTTGGTTTGCAGGTTCACAAGGTAAACTCCGGGTGCGGCATTCTGTCCTCCCCATCTGATGTCGTAGCTACCTGCTTGCAATTCTTCCTGCGCTATTAATTTTCCTTGCATGCCAAATACGCTTAGGATTCCTTCTTCTTCTACATCTGCTCTGAACCTTGTTTCTTGTGTGAATGGGTTTGCCCCTATTATTTCAAAGTTGTCTTGATATGTCGCTGCTATTGGTTGCATACCTACGAGTGTTGCCTGGAATGAAAAGTTTCCTTCGTCATCCGTTATATCACTTCCTGCTTCTAGTCCTGCTTGTAGATATTTCACTGTTGCTTCGTCTATCGCGTTTCCTTTTTGGTCGAGGTATTGCCCTGAGACGAGTATGATATTCTGAATGCTTAGAGTAGTATAAGAAAGAAAGAGGCAAGCAACTATAACAATAATAAAATAGGTAGTATATTTAATGATATTATTCCGGGACATTTTAAAGGATATTCTTATTTTGATAAAGTAAAGATATAAAATTCCCTGAGAACGATTACTACTGTAACCACATTATTGAATTAATAAGCCAGGAATGGAATTAAAAAATTCGAATTTCATGTATGCTAAAATGTAAACCAACAAAACCAGGATCTTCTGAATCCTTTGCAACTCCTACTAAAACAAGAACGGGCAACCTTTCTTTACGAAAAGCTCCCCGTTCCACACACAGATAACCGTAGTTATTTGAGAGTGCCAAGTTATTGTTATTGTGACTGGCTCACCTCGTTCACATCCCGAAAGATATTCCCTTATTGAACCTGGATTTGTTGAACTTCCTCCTTTCGGGTTCTGCTCTTCCGAATCCCTCGCTTTTCAAGCAACCACAGCTGTAATTAGATCCGAAAATCCAGTTGTTCTGCAATCGGATTCAGTCCGGTTTTCATTCCGTAGAATGACTCGTTTCCGAATCCCCGGCCTTTTCAAGCTAACAAATAACGTTTAAAACCCTTGCGGGATTTGCACTTTATAGGTCTGAATAGAATCACTTATCTTTTGCAAGATAAGCTATCCAACCACTTGATTTTAAGGCTGACTCAATCCCGATTGGCTCCCGAGGGGCTTTTCAGGAAAGAGACCGGATCGCCCAAAATCTGATCCTTGCGAAACTTTTTTTTGAGCCCTCCTGGCTTGTCCAGTTAGCCTTTTATCGCTCACTTGGTAGTATAAAGGTACAACATTGTACCAGGGGAATGCAAATTTTACGAGGAAATAATGTCAATAAATTTTAAACATCGGTTATTAACATTTGTTAATAACTGTAGGGGTATAAGCAATTGCTATCTAATGAATTATGGCATTTTCTTAAAGGTGAGTTTTGTATGTTTATTTTTATTCCATGTGTTTATCAGCAAACGAAAGTCATCGTATTGGACAGGTTTATATGTTTTATATGGTAAACTAATTGATTTGCTTATGGTTACCCTGTTTTTAGATTGACTTATTTCGATCCCTAATTTACCAGCTTCGTTATTAATATTGATATTTATTGGCGAAGCTACTAAAACAACCCCTTCGGGAAGGGTTATGGTGTATTGATATGATTCAGTGATAGGCGCCGGAATTTCAAGCGGAGTATCTCTCTTGGATAATAAATAGGCCATGTGCCAGCTGTTAATGCCTTTATTAACAAAAGGCAGCTCCATAAAAAAGTAGTTCTCCTGTGTTTCTATCGGTGATGTGTTTTTAAACTCAATGGAGAACTGCGATTTTTTGCTGCTAAAGGATGTTGAGAAGAGGTTCGTAATGTTATTCGACCCGATAGCAGGCCGGAATAAACGTTTCACTTGATCTTTGTCATTAAGGAAGGAAGAATATGAATTTGAGGAACCCATTAACTCAACTGAAATTTCACCAGCAACTAACTCATCAGGATTGATGATAAGGTTTCCTTTAACAAGAATGACATTATCCCCTGGCTCATAAGTATATGTTTTAATACTTTCAATGGCTGGATCCAGCAAAACCAGGGTGATCCCTTCCAATGATTTTTTTAAAGATTGCTCATCTTTATCCGTTGCAGAAAGGTAAACAAGACCATGGACACTTGTGTTTACCTGGACAAGAAAGCCTTTGATAATGTCAAGAGAACCAATTTTTTTATCAAACAAATGATTTGGGATCATTGCCACAGGGGAAGCTTTCACCCCGGCGTAACGTAAAGCGGCAGTTAGTAAAAGTGTTTTTTCAAGCTCGGTGCCCCCATTACTTTTCCAGGTTGCAACGGGTGTTCTGGTACGAAATCCTGATATTTTAAGTGGTATATTATAGTTGTTGAGGTCATCAACTACCATCTTTTGGAGTTTAAGTATCATTTTTAAATCATCCTTACAGTCAGTCATAACTTGTTCAACTGCCGAGGTGATTGGCTTGTTGATTTTATATTGAAAAGCATCTTGTTGAGTGAGCATATCCAGCATCCGGTACATATCTTTAGCAGTACTAAAAATCAGACGGGGAAGTGACGTATGATTTCCGGGCTGAAAGGGCTCATGCGACCGTGCCGGAAGAGAATTGAATGTCCAGGAATACACCATAAAATCATTTTCTTCCGTAATTTCAGGAGCAGTCCGGATATTAAGAATTTTATAATGTAAGGTGGTATTCTTAGGCACTTTGATTTTAACGATCATCTTTTCAACAGGAGAAGAGGATGATATTATGACATCGCCCATCAGAGCGGGTTGGTATTTCCCAGTCGAATTAATTGTATAATCAAGGTTAATAACAGCCCCTACTTCCAATCCTGTATGAGTCACAACCATTTCCCTGAGATGATTAAATTCGGGAACATTAGCAGCGAAACGGGGTAACACTTCATTGAAGGCATTATCGGGAGTTATTATTTTTTTTCCATCAGCCATGATGGTAAAAGCATTATTGATAGTAAGAGCCTCAAAATCCGGATTGTAAACAATAAAGGTTTCCCCATATAACCGGTGAAAGGCAAAATGCGTGAGCAATTTTAATTTCTTCTGTTCACGATATTCGATGCTTCCATCTTCGTTTAACTGATATTCTTTTGTCATAGAAAGAAGTATAGCATCATGACTCTCTTCCTGCCCCGAAAGAGAGCTGTTATTGAAAAGGAAAAACAATGGAACAGCTAAAATGTATCTTATTTTTTTCATCATTATTTTTTTCATCATTAATCTTTTATCAAAATGATCGAACGATCAGCAAATGCTTTTTGGTTCTTAACAGCTTCACGGTACGACTCCCAGTCGCCCGGATCATAAATTCTTTTTTTGAGAATTATTGTCTCCTCAACGTTAATAGTATTGCCGGATTGAAGGATACTTCCATCAAATATGGCATAATCGCCTTTTGAGTTAATAGAATAAGATTGATTGGTGGCTGTGTAGCCCGGGGGGACCGTAATGGTTTCTGTTAGCTCCACCAGTCTGGAACACCTGTCTCTGAAAGGGTGTTTTCTCTCTTCCAGGTCGGTGTTTTGATACAAATGAGCCATTCCTCTTTTAAAAAAGTTGGATGCTACAAGCGATTGGAAGATGATTTCATGGTCTGTTACCATGGCATAATCAGGTATGCGGTATTTGACAGTGATTATTATCGGTCCGGAGAGATAGTCGTACGGATCACCAAAGTCCCATTCGGTTACCTCTGCTAATGGGGCAACCCTAAGTATTTCTCTTTTTAATGCAGCTTCCCAGTCGTCTTTAAAATTCCTTGTAAACAAGCCCCTGATGGAGGCGTCGGTTTGTCCTTCTGCTGTGAGGGTGAATTTGCCGGTCAGGGTACCATCAGTATAGATTTCTGAAGTTCCGTTAAGCCGGAAGAAATGATTTTCGGGAGGCGACAGAGGGGTAATGGCCAGATCGGCACCTTCGGGTATTCCCATCAGGTAGTTTTGTTGCTGTTCGGCACTTGACCATAGCTCCCTGACAAACGGGACCCAGGTTGGGTCAAGTAATTTATATTCGCCGCTGTTCATTTTAACAAGCGTAACACAATGATTAAACTGATCGGCCGGGATGTAATCAATACGCGACCCTGCCATGGTCATGGCAGGATAGGACTCAAAGCCGGCTGCCCGGAGCATGGTAATCAGCATACCTGCCTTGTCTTTGCAGACCCCGCAGCGATCAGTGAAATTCATCTCTCCTGAATGCAAGGTAAACCCTTCACCTTCACCCATTGAAATACCGGAGTAACGAATTTCATCACCGACCCAGTGCGTAAGAATTGTAATTGAATCCAATTCATTTTTAGCTTCAGCCAATATTTCATCAACTTTTGATTGAATCTCAGGGGTTGATTCAAAGCTGCCATAATCTTCGTTCACACCATAAAACCATAATGATTTTGCTTGCCAGTCAGGACTGGTTGACATAAGAAGTTTTGGGAATACATCAGGAAATCCTACCATACCATGTTCTCGTTTGTATGGCTCAATATTTTTTTTAATGAATGTATAGATAATTTTATTGTTGCGAAAAACAGCAGATGACTGGACTTCACCGTTATAAAATTCATATTGCAAAGGTTTATCATGTGGTATTGCCACCTGGTATACTTTGGTTATTACTGGATCGGAACTCCAGAATTCGACGATATCGTAATAATGTCCACGCATGGGGGGAATGTATCTTTCATCATCATCATCACTTTGAAGGAGGGCATAGGTAAAACCTTTTCTGAAAAGAAATACTTCGACAGCATCACCGGGATCCAGTCGTCCGACAGCAATCATTTTTTCTCTTGCTCCCCAGTAGATCATACGGGCTGGTGCCGGATAATCTGTTACTGTTTCCGGAGATAGTTCATCAATAGTACCATCCTTGCGGTAAATTATAACTTTTTGTATTTCTGCATAAGCAGATGAGGGATCATAACCATATTTGATAACGCTTAGTCTTTTAGCGCCATTGGTTGTTAAAACCTTATAGAGACGGTGTGTGTTCACATAGCTCAACCCTGTTTCCTGTACATCAACATGTGTGCTGTCAAAAACAACCAAAACATCGCTATTTGGGTAATCAGATATATCGCCTGTTTTTGTTAACAAATCTTTGACAGGGTTTGCCGAAGCCAGGAAAACGGAGAATAATACGAGTTGAAAAAATAACAGGTTCTTTTTCATATTTTTACTGTTTTGATAGATAATTTCAATTTTCAAGAGAGTAAAAGTAGTAAATTTTTGTAATATGAAAGGAGATGTTTCAAAAGTAATATTCTCACAGATTTCACTGATGCACACAGATTTGTTGTTGTTATTATTATATTAATATTAGGCTTTTAAGCCATCTGTGGAAATCTGAGGTATCTGTGAGAACCTAAAAAGAATGACATTTGAGACACCCTCTTTAGGTCCTTTTTTCCCGGAAGAAATGTTGCATTATTGCGGAGCACTCTTTTTCCATGATGCCTGCAACAACTTTTGTTTTGGGATGGAGAATGTTTGCCTTATGAATGGAGTATCCTCTTTTAGGATCGGAGGCACCATATACTATTTTTGATAGCTGAGTCCAGAAAGCTGCCCCGGCACACATCACGCAAGGCTCAATAGTAACGTAGAGGGTGCACTCCTGCAGGTATTTTCCTCCCAGGTAGTTTGTTGCAGCTGTGAAAGCCTGCATCTCGGCATGTGCTGTTACATCGTTTAACCGTTCGGAAAGGTTATAGGCTCTGGAAATAATCTGTTCGTTACATACTATCACAGCCCCAACAGGGACCTCGTCAGCATCCAGCGCTTTTTGAGCCTCTTTTAATGCCTCTTTCATAAAGTATGTATCTGAATAATTTTTTATCATCATTACAGGTTGTTTTTTGGAAAGGGTTAACCATATAAAAAATTAAATATATCATATATTATTGTAAATTTGCACAAATTTTTAGAAAACATCATTTTAAGGGATGTTTTATCCTATATGAAAATCGGAAGAGATATAAAAAACAGGCATTTAGGCAATATTTTTGCTATAATTGTGATGTTGTTTTTGATTTTTTTCGTTGGTATATCAAATGGTCAGGATCATAGTCAGCCGCAAGATACTACGAATAATCAACAGCCGGAGGATTGGAAAGAGATTATTCTTGAAGATGAATATGAGGCTGGAAAGATGATCATTGAGCACATTATTGATGCGCATGAATGGCATATTCTTTCCATTGGAGAAAAACATGTTTCCATTCCACTTCCTGTTATTCTTGTGTATGAGGAAAATTGTACACTTTTATGTCGGGCAAATTCCATCATGGGCATGATGCGTACAAAGGATTTAAGATTGAGACAGCTGAAGGAAGTAATAAGGGGAAGATCGTCAGGGTGATGGATGGAACAATAGAGACTGATACTGCTTCTTCACTTCCATTGGACTTCTCTATCACTAAAAATGTATTATCCGTTTTTTTTAGTTTGATTATTTTGTCGGTCATTTTTATTTCTGTTGCTCGTTCTTATAAAAAGCGGGTTGGGAAGGCCCCGAAGGGATTACAATCTTTTCTTGAACCGGTAATCCTTTTTATTCGTGATCTGGCTATCTCTTCAATAGGGGAAAAGAAATACGAAAAATTTATCCCATATCTTTTAACCCTGTTCTTTTTCATTTTCTTTAATAACCTGTTTGGCCTTGTTCCTTTTTTTCCGGGAGGAGCCAATGTAACAGGGAATATTGCTGTTACTTTAGTAATGGCTGTTTTCACATTCGTTATTATTTTGATAAATGGGAATAAGAATTACTGGATGCATATTTTCAACACACCCGGTGTACCGTGGTGGTTAAAACTCCCAGTGCCATTAATGCCGGTTATTGAATTGGTGGGTGTATTCACAAAGCCTTTTGTGTTAATGATACGTCTTTTTGCCAATATTACAGCCGGACATATTATTGTACTTGGATTTATCAGTCTGATTTTTATCTTTGGGAATTTACATGTAGCACTGGGTTATTCTGTTTCGATTGTTTCTGTGCTTTTTGCTGTTTTCATTGGGATGCTCGAATTGTTGGTTGCTTTCATTCAGGCTTATGTTTTTACGCTTCTTTCAGCAATTTTCTTTGGCATGGCAACAGAAGAACATCATTAACTTTTTTATATAATAATTTGATTTTTTTATTCATTAACTAAACAATTAACTATGTCGTTATTATCAATTTTATTGCAGACCGCACATGATTTGACTCCAATTGCGAAATTGGGTGCCGGATTTGGTGCTGGTGTTGCAGCTATCGGTGCCGGGATGGGCATTGGTCAGATTGGAAGGGCTGCTGTGGAATCTATTGCACGTCAACCGGAAGCCGCCGCTGATATTCGTGCCAACCTGATTGTTGCTGCTGCTTTGATTGAAGGTGTAGCCTTCTTTGCAATTGTTGTTTGTTTGCTGATAGTATTTATTTAGCGGCAAACAAAAAAAAGACTTCACCACCCGGCGGTAGGCCGGGTGGCGGAGTCATTTAAATCAACAAATTTCATAAATTTAATGTAACAAAAAATGGAACTTGTAAGCCCCGGAATAGGCCTGATTTTTTGGATGACCCTATCCTTTGCCATCTTATTATGGATACTTGCTAAGTTTGCCTGGAAACCAATCCTAAATGCTATAAAAGACAGGGAAGGCACAATTGAACGTTCATTACAGACTGCCATTCAGGTGGAGGGGAAAATGAAAGCCCTGGAATCTGAACACGAAGAATTGCTCAGCCAGGCTAAAGATGAACGGGATGAAATCCTGCAGGAG
>Ga0255382_10108_pt2:0-10000 | contig 11521 bp, 8 predicted proteins | sample ANMaggSeSYBR01H9_FD_182101 | JGI IMG/M metagenome (GOLD analysis project Ga0255382, IMG submission 182101) | Sediment cell enrichment communities from methane seep in Santa Monica Basin, California, United Staets - ANME aggregate JGI... | ecosystem: Environmental > Aquatic > Marine > Cold... | reverse complement strand
GGGAAGCCCACTCCAAGATTAGATATCCCGGGACATTAGTCCCCTGAAGGCTCGTTGAAGACTACAACGTTGATAGGTCAGGTGTGGAAGTGTGGTAACACATGGAGCTAACTGATACTAATAAGCCGTGCGGCTTATTCATTTCTCTTGATTAAGACGCTACTGAATACTCTACTATTCGATTATCGATTTTTTATATAGATACTGTATCAAGTATAACTTGCTACACTATCTAGCCGATTTTATCGGTGGCAAAAGCAAAGAGGATCCACCCGTTCCCATTCCGAACACGGAAGTTAAGCTCTTTAGCGCCGATGGTACTGCATGGGCAACTATGTGGGAGAGTAGGTCACCGCCGATTTCTTTATATAAGAAAAGCCCCAATCAGTTTATTCTGATTGGGGCTTTTTTTTGTCTAAGTAAAATCAATTCCAGGCTAACAAACTGCGAGTATGCCAATAGTCTTCAACTGGTTCCACCAGCTCATGCAGGGCATCTGTCAATGAATCATCCCATTGTATTTTCAAGGCCTGAAAATTGGATTGCAGATGTTCAACAGAGGCCGCACCACTCAAAACCACATCAACAAAATGTTGATTGATAACAGCAGCCAGGGCAAGGGCATCCACACTACTGTTGTGTTCTTCTGCCAATGTCTGCAGCAAGGTCATCTGTTCTTTAAAATCCGGATTACTATTTCGTAGAGTCAAGCGTCCATTAGCAAGTCCTTCCTTCACAATAACACCCAGGCCTGCATCATGAGCCATCTGCAAGGCAGGTGTCACCGATTGTTCCAGCAAATTCCAACTTGCCTGTACAACGGAAAAGAGAGGGACACCGTCGAATTCAATTTCCAGGGCCCGTTCGATTATTTCAGCCTGGCCCACACCGCTTACCGAAAACCCAATAGCCAGTCCGCTATTCCGTAAACCGGCCAGTTCTGTCAATACTGGCACATTAGTCAGGACACCACTCTCCAGTGTTGTTGAGTGAATTTGGTACAAATCAAGGTGTTCCGCTAACAGCTCACGACTTTCTTTTATCTGACGCTGCAAAACCGGCAGCGAATGCTCTTTCACTTCATGTTTCTGCCCTTTTTCCACATTGACTTGCCAATCTGCAGTGTAGGTGTATCCCCACTTGGAACCAATAGTGATATTTTTCGCCTCGATTTCACGTCTTGCAAGCCAGGAATGCAAAAAATCCTCCGCCTTTCCGTATGATCTGGCTGCGGCAAAATATCTAATGCCGGCTTCCCATGCTGCATCTAAAACGCTATGTGCTCTGGCTTCCATCACAGAAACATCATGATTATGATTCAGGTCATCACCATGTCCCAGGTTGATATATCCGGGACGCCCCAATGCTGCAAGGCCGAGTCCCATCGGTGTGACTGACAAATTACTGTTTCCAAGCTTTTGATTGCTCATTGTTCATACTCCGTTAAAAGAGAGCACTACTTAAAGGACTTAAGAGAGTGGCCTGTCCTTTTGTTAAAAGATCCATCGGATAGTAAGGGTACTGTGTATAACTTAATCCTTGACAGTCTAAGGCACAAACAGATAGAAGTACAAGATGAAAATGTACTTTATTTATGGATATTTTCATGAATGGATTTTGCCATTCTTTTTCTTGCAACAGCACCATTTAACGGATAGCATTTTATTCAATAATAGAGCGTAATTATAGTAGGTTATTTACATAACTCAAACATGAGAGGTGAGGAATAATGAAAAAGATTCTGGCGTTAATGATGGCATGTTTATTCATGGCAAATGTTGCCTATGGAACCGATGATTGTAAAAATCGAGGCACATTAGATGAACGATATTGTGATGAAAATATGGATCTTGTAGCAGATACACCCAAAGATCCCAAAAAATGGAAAGATCCTAAGACTCTCGTATTTACCTATACCCCGGTTGAAGATCCTGCAGTGTACAAGGATGCCTTTGCCGATTTCCAGAAATATCTGTCAAAAGCAACCGGAAAAAAAGTAGTTTATTACACTGTGCAATCAAATGCTGCCGAAGTTGAAGCAATGCGCTCCGGTCGCCTCCATATTGCCGGTTTCTCTACCGGACCCACCGGCTTTGCAGTGAATCTGGCTGGATATGTACCAATCGCCGTAAAAGGAACCGAGGAGAGCTTTCAAGGCTACAACCTGCTCCTGGTAACCAGGAAAGACAGTGACATCAAGACACTTGAGGATATCAAAGGAAAACGCATTGCCCATACCTCAGCCTCGTCCAACTCCGGTAACCTTGCCCCCCGTGCGATCTTCCCCCAGCATGGCATCGTACCAGATAAAGACTATACCGTTGTTTATTCCGGCAAGCATGACCAGTCAATTCTCGGTGTTGCCCATGGCGATTATGATGCAGCTCCTGTTGCCGGAGATGTATTTAAGCGGATGGCCAAGGCAGGCCGGATTAATGGTGATGATTTCCGCATCGTTTTCACCAGTGAGAAATTCCCGACCTCTTCCTTTGGCTATGCCAGTGATCTGAATCCAGAACTTGCAAAAAAAATAGTCGATGCTTTCCATGCCTACCGTTTCACCCCTGCCATGCAGGAAACCTTTGGTGGAGCTGATCGGTTTTTCCCAGTAACATACCTAAAAGACTGGAAGGTAATTCGTGACATCGCCGCCTCAACCGGTACCTCTTATAATCAGGCCGGCCTGAAGAAGATGGCTGAAAAAGATGCTGCAAAGGCAGCCAAGAAAAAAGCCAAAAAAGAAAAGAAATAACAAGTAAGGCTCGTTGAATACCATTCCATGGTTACCAGGACATGCTCCTGACCATGGGGTGGTTCCCCTATTTTTCTGAGTTATTCTTTAAGCAAGATGATGAGTGAGCAAAACAGATCAAGTGAAACTCAGCCCCAGAGATCACTTAAAATTGAAAACCTGGTCAAGGAATATGTGCCCGGAAAGCCGATATTGAATGATATTAGCTTTGAAGTCCAGGGCACAAGCAGTGTTGCCGTTATCGGACCTTCAGGTACAGGAAAATCTACCCTGATCAGATGCGTCAACAAGTTAATCCCTCCAACATCAGGTAATGTCTATGTCAGTGGAGAAAACATCACTCCCCTCAAAGGACAAGAACTGAGAAAAGCCAGACGGAAAATCGGCATGGTTTTCCAGGAGTTTAACCTGGTGGAAAGGCTTTCTGTGATGGAAAATGTTCTTTGCGGTCGCCTGGGTTATGTTGCGCCCTGGCGGGCCTGGCTGCGAAAATATCCTGCAGAAGAAATCAACCGGGCATCTGAGCTGCTTGAGTCCATCGGTCTGCTCGATTTTGCCCATCAACGGGCAGACAGCCTCTCAGGAGGACAACGGCAGCGGGTTGGTATTGCCAGGGCTATTATGCAGGAACCACATGTTCTACTGGCCGATGAACCAACTTCATCCCTTGATCCAAAGACCAGTGTGGAAATCATGGAACTGCTTCTGGGACTTTCGGAGACCCATGGTCTTCCACTCATCATCAACATCCATGATGTTGAACTGGCCAAACGATTCACTGATCGGGTAATCGGTCTCTCCAAAGGCGGTATCATTTACGATGGCCCCCCTTCTGAACTCAGCAATGATAACCTCAAAGAAATTTATGGTGGGGCAAGTTGGTTGCTATAACCGAAAAGACAAAACCGGAATACGGAACCCCGTTTAAGGCGAACTGGTGGGCCCGTGCCGGCTGGTTGCTCGCAATTTTGTATGTTTTCTATGCTGCCAACTACCTTGATGTTTCCTGGACACGCTTTATCAGTGGACTGAGCAATGGTGCCGAGTTCCTGGGAGAAATGGTACCTGTTAATTTTTCCCGTTGGCAACTGCTGGTCAGCAATCTCTTGGAAACTGTTGAAATTGCAGTTATTGCCTCGGCATTTGGAATAGTTTTTTCACTCCCTATCGGCCTCTTTGCTGCGAGAAACCTGATGCCGTCCTGGGTTACCTGGCCTGCCAGAATTTTTATTGCCCTCTGCCGATCATTTCATCCGGTGATTTTTGCCATCCTCTTTGTAAAGGCAGTGGGTTTTGGTCCCCTTGCAGGTATCCTGACCCTTATTTTTGCCTCCATCGGCTTTATCGGCAAGCTGTTTGCCGAGGCCATTGAAGAGATATCATTAAAACCCGTTGAGGCATTGCGGGCATCTGGCGCACCTTTTATCAGTATTATTGTCTATGCTGTTGTCCCCCAGGTACAGAACCGTTTTATAGGCTTTTCTTCCTACCAGTTTGATGCCAACCTCCGCAATTCTACCATGGTCGGTATCGTTGGCGCAGGCGGTATCGGAGGAACGTTGTTTGCTGCCTTTCAGCGTTTTGATTACGACTTCCTGGCAGCGATCCTCATATCCATCATTGGGCTTGTCATGGTCAGTGAATTCATATCTCTTCAAATCAAAAAAGTATTCCAATGAGTGAGATAGCAGAACATAAATGGGAACGCTTCACCTTTGCTGAGCGAATGGCACGATTTACCGTTTTTCTAGGTTTTGCGCTGGCCCTGTCCATTTCAATCGGTACCGTTGAGGTCATCCCTGAATTTTTATACGATGCCCCAACTCAGGTTGCTGACCTGTTGGTTCGCATGTGGCCTTTGGATTTTGCTTACTACCCGCAAGGCATTCATGCAGCGATGTTGGAAACCCTGCATATTGCAAGCCTTGGAACACTGCTTGCCGTTGTCATGGCCATACCTGTTGGTATACTGGCGGCAAATAATATTGTTCGGATCCCCTTGCTCAACTGGTTGGCAAAACTTATCCTGGTATCCTCCCGCTCGGTCAATTCTCTAGTCTGGGCATTATTGTTTGTGGCGATTTTCGGTCCTGGTCCCCTTGCAGGTACAGTTTGTATTGGATTCAGATCTGTGGGTTTTGTCGGGAAGCTTTTTGCCGAAGCCCTGGAAGAAACATCCCCCGGCCCCATAGAAGCATTGAATGCAGCTGGTGCCCCATGGGCGAGTATTTTCTGCAAAGGCTACTGGCCTCAAGTAGCGCCGGCATTTTGGGGAATCTTCTTATTCAGATGGGATATCAATGTTCGCGAATCTGCAGTGATTGGACTGGTAGGAGCGGGTGGAGTTGGTATGGTACTCGATACTGCGCTTAATTTATTTTACTGGGATCGGGTCTCCGTAATCCTTTTCAGTATCTTTGTCGTAGTTATTCTTGCAGAACTTGTGGTAACCACCATCCGTCAACGCATTATCTAGGAGCGTGTCCGAAAATACGCTTTTAAAGCATCAGTTATCCAGCAGGATATCAACCATTTCCGCAAATCCATAGCCTCCTTTTTTCTCCGTTACCCAGGCAGGTTTATGCTGAAGCTCATCGCCAAATTGCAGGACGTTAGCCACTCCAACCCCATTGGGAAAAAAGGCAAACATCGGAGCATCATTCGGGGAGTCTCCTGAGAAAAGTATTGTCTCCTTCTGCCTCTCCAGATCGACCTGGAAAAGCTCTCTGAAAAGCCTGCTGGTCATAGCCAGTTTATCATAGTCACCAAACCAACCATTGACGTGAATGGAACTGATCTTGGCCACGGCTCCTGCCGACTCAAAGAGTGATACAATCTGCTTGACCGCTGTCATAGGTAAAGGCTCAACATCTTCACAAAAATCAATGGCCAGATCGGCCTCACGATACGGCTGGTCAACAGATACTCGACAACCGGGAACCTCTCGTAAAATTTGTTCTTCCAGCCTGACAAGCTGTGCCCTGTCTTTTCTTCTCTGCTCTTCACTGCGCCAGTAACGGCGTATCATTTTCCGACTTTTTTTATCGTAATAAAAATAAAAGGCACCATTTTCGCCAACGAGGCCTTCGACAGGCCACATTCTGGCAATATGGTCGCACCAACCCGCAGGCCGCCCTGTTATCGGAATGACCTTAATATCAGCTTGCTGTAAACGTTCCATGGCAGTGTACGCCACTGCTGGTAATTTTCCATCGAGGGTCAGGGTGTCATCAATATCAGTCAGAACATATCGAATCTGTTGTTTGCTTTCATGGGGAAAAGTATGAAATGGCTTCATAATTTGCTCAGTTCGTTTCAGGGTAATACTCCCTCGTTTTTGTTTTCCCGCATACCGAAAACCGCACACCCAAAACCGTTCTTTTACCTATTCAATATTTTGTTCCTGCAAGCCCCCGTTATTCATCGGAACTGTCTCCTGCAGAGGTAAATCAAAAGCATCCTGATTATTCCCCCCTGCCTCTTCTCCCCCGACAAGTTCCGATTGAGAAATCAGTAGAGGATCAATGGCGTTCATCTCTTTCTCTACCCGTTTAATATTGCCCATAACCTTATCTGTTATGCCGACATCAGGATACTTAATCAGGATATCCACCAGGCGTCGTCTCGACTCAATCAGCAGTTTCTTTCGCGATTCGAGATCCGTGGTCTTGGTGAACCTGATAAAGAGGTCTGCTGCCTTTCTCCGCTCAGCCCTTGCGGCAAGCAGGGAAACCTCTGCAATCTTACTGTCAGCCTTCAGGGCATACTCTGAATCGAGCATGGTGGTGAGTATTTCAATAGCTTCATCATACTCGCCTTGATCAACAAGGAGCAGGGCATCATTCCACTGACGTTGTTGCGCCTGCATTTTCTCAATCTTCTTTGTTTCGCGGCTCACCGCCTCAGCCAAAGTCAGGTCATCACTCTTTTTGCGGATCTCAATTAATTTTTCACCGCTCAAGATATCCTCCTGCAGGGTTTCCAAGCGCAACAGGGCATCCTGAAATCGCTCTTCCGCAGCCATTGTGTCCACCTCAAGAAGAAAGGACTCGAGCCATTTATCGGCCCTATCTTGCGTAGAGCTTTTTATGATATCAACATTTGAGGCAACAGGAGAATAGGGGTAATCAGCAAGAAACTTATCCGCCTGCCATACCATTTTATAGCCGTCACGCTGGGGGCTATAGCCAAGGTAATTCCGTAAAAGTGAGGAATACTCCTGGAGTTCAGGGCTTCCTGCTTCACTTCTTTCCAGGATAGAGAGCTGTAATGTGGCCCAATCTTCTATCTGGGCGAGATCACTATAATCCTTTGAAATCTCATGGTACTGCTTCTCGGCCTCATCATAATTGCCCGAGGCTGCATACAGATCTGCCAGGATTTTCCGTAAGGACAGGATATCGGTACGCTGATCATCAGAAGCTGACATCAGATCAACAATCTCCTGATAGACCCGTGCCGCCTCATCTTCCTGGTGCAGCGACATAAGTGCGTTCCCATAGGAAATTCGAGTATTTAAATGAACCCTGTCCAACTCATGGGCCGGTATCTGCTGCCACACCTGCACGACTTCCTCAAATTCGCTACTTCCCGCATAGCGTTCAATCAGGGTCTCAATCTGTGGAAGATCGGCCTGATCTCCACGCTGTTCCCAGCCTTCTCCCCTGTCATCACCGCTTTTCAAAAGTCGACCACAACTTGATTCCAGAAAGGAAATATCCCGTTGTTCCAGCTTCATAACCTCTCTGCTGGAAATAGTCTCTTCAGCACCCATAAAATCCTGTCTTAACAGTGCTTCATTGATGCGATTATAGCCATTTAACACCTTCTGCAGATCTCTAAAGCAACGAACCATCTCTTCTGAGGCTTCTTCATCAAGATCCATGACTACGGCCTGGTTATCCAGCTCCTTCCAGCGATCAAGCTTTCTGCCATACTCGAATATACGATCTTTCACATATTGCATATCCGGTAACACCGCCTCTTCTCGAGGAAACCCAGAAAGACTCTGGCCCTGATTGATGTCCATATCGTATTGACCAGCACTGACACCAACAGGTTGAGGTTGCACAAGATCTTTTGATCCCGAACCTTCTGTTGTCTCAAGACCCTGGGCTGTCATGGCACCATTCCCAGGTGCTACAACTCTTTTTTTATCATAGGAACAGCCATAGGAGAGAAGTACACAACACAAAGCTACAGTTACGGGAGTATATCGAATGTTCATTAGTCTTTTTTTTAGTTAAGGAAATAACAATGTAACTATTCAGCAGGTCTCTACCTTTAATCAAAACTTGTTTGTTTACATCCGGAAGCGGGGCTTTAGCCCCGTATACCGTAGTGGCGGGACTAAAGTCCCGTTTCCGGAGTTTGCAGTGGCAAATGGCTGAATAGTTACATACAATTAGTTAAGGTGGCCCCAAGAGCTTAAATCTGTTTTAGCACAGAGCACTGGAGAATACAACACAGCGTTTCTACGTTACTTATAAATCACTTTCTGTGAACAGTTCCCCGTCACCCCAAAACGGGACATAGTCCCTTTTCAGCTTAAACCTGCCACTATCATAGAGTTGTCCAAAAGTCATAATGGAGGGCTGTACTCTGTTTTTCTCATCAATTTCAACTCCGGGTTTTACTAAACGTCCGCCATTTTCCTTGTCCACAGCAAGGTTGACCTGCCCCAACTCACCATGGAGCAGAGTCAGCCCATAAAAGGAGAGATCCACCGGATCCAATTCCGTTGCATAGGATTTTTCACGCAATATCGTATTGACGATATCCGTCCAGGCTGGAAGTGCCCCACTCGATCCTGTGATACGGGTAGTTTTCCTGCGCATGGACTTGTTGTTATCAAAACCGACGTAGACCCCCACAGAATAGCCATCATCAATCACCATACCGATACCATCCCTTGAAACAGCTGGCAAATATCCAAAAAAAGAGGCATTGGTGTAATTATTTGCGGTTCCGGTTTTTCCAAGTAGGGGAATTACCAGGTCCATAGCTCCAGCATCTTGCTCATCTCCCCCCTCCATCACCGGCAAGCGGACATTTTTTTGGGCGTACCTTCCGGTACCGAACTTGACCGTATTCTCAAGAATATGACTCAATGCAAGACGCGGGGCCGGAGCAAGCACTTCTCTTTTCTTCATATTGGCCTGATACACCACTTCACCATCTGCAGTTTCAATCCGGTCAAGGATTGTCAAGAGATCTCTGCTCACTCCCGATTCATCTTCTGCCAGATAGACATTTCCACTCACCAGGGCTTCATACATCCGAGTGGCCTCCAGCAGGGTGACCACATTGGAGCCAAGGGGAAAAGAAAGAACAGGATCAAGCTTGCTGCTGACCCCCATGGCATGCCCATATTCAATAAGGTACCTGAGCCCCACCAGAACGCGAAAGTCATGGACACCGGACAGAACATCGAGACTATAGGGAGAAAGAGCAGTCAATCGCTGATATTCCAGCGTTACTTGCTTTTGAACAAGGGACAGAGCAGCTGAACTCATGGTGGAATCGAGGAGGACATCACCCCAGAATTTTTTCTGTGCATCTCCACTCTCACCGGCAAAATATTCTCTCAAGCGATTGCTGTCGACCGGGGAGAGTTCCTCTGTCAGCGATTCTCTTTCAACAAAGCTATAACGGCTACGTTGACGATCATAGCAGAGGACAGCAGGCTGCACCACAAGTGGCATGTCAAAGGGATCGAACACTTCGGTCTTCAGAGAGCTTTTAAACTCCTGAAGTTGTTGCTGCCGCAGGACCAGGGAAAGATAGTTTATCTCGAGCAGGCTCTTTCGAAACTGCAATTCTTTTCGTTTATGTACTGCTAATTTAGTATCAGTAAGGGCAAGATCAAGATCTTTTTTATACTTATCGAAATGCGAGCCATAGGGCAGGCTTCTTAAAACAGTATACTCTGCAACAATATCTTCAAAAATAAAATCCGTCTCAAGATTCTGCACTGCTTTTGTATAAGCGGCTTTCTGGAGTGCTGAACGCGTCAAACTGATTCCGTACTTATCCCGGATCCGGGTGCGGTACAGGGTGTAGGGTTCTTCTTTGCCATTTCGAAACCGTGGTGCAAGATCCACTTTTGTTGCCACTTCCTTGAACTCATCGGCAGAAAGCCGGTCACAGAGATGATAGAGGAGCCACACAGAGGCCAGATTTTCAGAACGAACTCCCGCCCCACCTCATGGAACAGCTGCAGCCTGGAGATCGTGTCTGGGTCAGTGT
>Ga0255382_10097_pt1 | contig 11572 bp, 17 predicted proteins | sample ANMaggSeSYBR01H9_FD_182101 | JGI IMG/M metagenome (GOLD analysis project Ga0255382, IMG submission 182101) | Sediment cell enrichment communities from methane seep in Santa Monica Basin, California, United Staets - ANME aggregate JGI... | ecosystem: Environmental > Aquatic > Marine > Cold seeps >... | reverse complement strand
TGGGAAGCAGGATTTGAAAATGATATTGTTCTGGTGCCCGTAGTTTTCTCACGGAATGATTGGGAAAACGGACCGGAGCGTTACTCTTTTCTTGAACGGGATTTCCTTCAAAGGCTCTATCTTTTGACCGTCGTAGATTCCTTCGATTGTTAACATATTGAACCTCCTATTTTTTTATGGGACACAGATACACACAGATCTTCACAGATGTTTGTGCTATCATTGGGCAGTTGGGGCAAGATTGACTTGGCCTTTTGGGATTTTGTTTCTTTACGGTAACGGCTTTTCTCCCAGAAGATAGTGCTCCAGTTTTTGGACGAATAAAAATGCTTTATTCCAAATTTCTTCTGCCCGATCTGATGTAATCGGTTTAATTATTTTGTAATCAACCGTTTGGCGAAGTTCAAAAGCTTTGTGAAAATCTTTCGATAAATCTTTTGCAAAGATACCTTTCTTAACAAATTCCTTGTCGAAAAGACTTATTACACCAGAATGTTTCGAAGGTACCTTGGAAATCTTCTGCAACAGCGCCAGAACAGCATAAAACATAGCGTAGTAAGATCTGTTCACGATGCTCTGTGGACTGCGATTACCATCAATCATGTATTTTGCATCATCTAATGCTGTCTGAGCTTGTTCCAAACGGTATTTGATAAGTATTTGAATTTCGTCTGACTTCACAAGTACACCCCTTCTGATTTTATGGCTTCAGCAAGTAAAGAGTAACGCTCCGGTCCGTTTTCCCAATCATTCCGTGAGAAAACTACGGGCACCAGAACAATATCATTTTCAAATCCTGCTTCCCATGCGCATTGACTGATAAAATCCTCTGTTAGATCTGTCAAGTCATCCACGATTACAAGAACATCCATATCGGAATCCGCGTCGGCATCGCCTCTAGCTCTTGAGCCAAAAAGGACAACACGATGGACAATAATTTTTTCCCTCATTAAAGTTCTGAAGTTTTCAAGAACATTTTTTTCAATGGGATTCATTTCCTGATATCATTATGTCTTAAGTAGTTGCAATATAGATGCGGGATTTGATGTTCCGTACGGGATTAACATACTAAAATTATTATAGAATGTCAAACACATGGATAGCCTGTCTTTGTATACACAGGGCATACAGGATTTACAGTATTTTTTTATGGGACACCCCGGTGAAATGGTTTTCAAATTTCACTGGGCCCCGATAGCGGGATTTCCGCTTCGCTCCAACAGGCATGGATTATCAGGATGTTTTTATGGGACACAGATTACCACAGGTTAACACAGATTGTTTTCTTTTTCTCACGCAGAGACGCGGAGAACGCTGAGAAAAATGGTGAAGACATGTGCTTAGACAACCTCCAGGCCAGTTGCAAGTATCTCCTTAGCAAGAGGATTGGTTGGTTCAAAATCGGACTCTCTAAATGCATGGGGTTCAATCCTTGTATCGAATTTTCTTCTAAATTTCATTAACTGAACTTGCATATCAAACGCGTCAGAGAGTTTTTCAAAAACAATTGCCAGATCGATGTCGCTGTCTACATTAGTGTTCCCTTTAGCATACGAACCAAAAAGATAAACTTTTTTAATATTTGGAATATTTTTTCTGAGAAAATCGACATATTTCCTTGCTTCTTCAAGCTCTATGTCCTCTCTCCTGGATTCCAGCATCTTTTCAGTCAAATTTGAACCTTTGGCGCAACCTCCTAACGCTCTAATCGGATCAATTCCCAATTCCAAGCCTGTATTCTCAAGGACTTCATCAAGAAAAGTAATAACTACTTTTTTCTTTTTCTTGAACGGGATTTCCTTCAAAGGCTCTATCTTTTGACCGTCGTAGATTCCTTCGATTGTTAACATATTGAACCCGCTATTTTTTATGGGACACAGATTTACACAGACCCGCCCGCCTCGCGTTGCGAAGCATTGCGGGCAGGTGAACACAGATTATTATTTTCTTTTAGAAAGGATTTATTGGATTATTTGTTTTTCCAGAAGAAAGGCAAAAAGGTTGATCCCTCTTCGAGGGAAACACAGTTTAGTGGTGAGCAATGGGTTACCGTACCTGGTTGCGTATACCTCTATTGAATCTCCATCCTCCAGGGCGAGTATTATATCAACACCTATGCGAAAGCAAGACGTCTACCTTTGGGCGTAGGGATAGGATCATTGAACTCCTTGGCTGTTTCTATCCAGAGCTCCATAGCTGTCTTAATGTTGATCAGTGCGGTCCTGTGGGTATCACCATGAGCTGCGCAGCCAGGAAGCTCCGGAGCTTCAGCAATAAAGGCTTTATCTTCATCGCTCCAGTAAATAATAATCTCATATCTATCCATTAGCTTTTGTCTCCCAATTTGTATTTGAGAATAATATTGCGTATTTGCCTAACCTGATATGGCTTTGCTTTATTTCCTTCTTTCTGTAAATTGACTTTCTCACTAATACCGGCCTTCCTGAAAATATGATGACTTCCTTTAGTTCTCATATCAAAACCAAAATGCTTCAGCAGGTTGACTAAATCAGCGAAAGCGATATTGGCATCGCTCATGCCTCGGAGTATTTGAAAGATTAATTTCTCGTGTTTGCCCATGATAACAGATTATTATTTTAGAAAACTATTTGCAAGTTTGATTATTGGATTTTTTTATTAAGCCATTGACTCACCCCAGAGAAATAGGCTCCGCATTCCACAGGGCAGGCAGAAACAGCCACAGACTATTATTTTCTTAGACCCCCGGTGAAATGGTTTTTAATTTCACCCCAGTACCATCTGCTGGAGCTACGGGGCAGGCTGGGCCCCGATATGCGAGATCTTCGTTTCGCTCCAACACGCAGGGCAAACAATTGCCTTCGACGAAATAAAGATAGTACATTTTATTGGTCGCACACAGATTTACACAGACCCGCCCGCCTCGCGTTGCGAAGCATTGCGGGCAGGTTTACGCAGATTTACACAGACACTTTTCTTTTTATCACTCAGAGACGCAGAGCTATCAGAGAAAAGCGCAAAAGACCAGAAGTCAGATGTCAGAAGTCAGAGGTCAGCATATCTGTGTTCATCTGTGTTTGTCTGTGTCCAAATTTAACTTTTAATCTCTGTGTGCTCTGAGGTGCGGAAATATTAGGGCAGGCCCCGGTTAAATAAGAGAATTACCGTTCACAGTTCACCGTTATCTGTTTATCATAGGCCGTTTGGCTCCATTGAATTCATTGAGTGTTGTCGAATTTTAAGAAGCTGATTATAGCTTCTTTATAACCCATGAAATCTTTGAGGTCTTTCTTTAATATCCCGACGATAATTTTGGCATCGACTTTATCATAATGGTGGACGACAATATTTCTGAATTCTGCCATTTTTTCCAGGGAATTAAATAATTTACTTCTAACGATTTTTTCTTCGCGAAGGACTTTGAATGTATCCGAATAACTCTTTGGCACGCGGTACCCCTTATCTGCAATTATATGACTGGCGATATCGACGCAGGTTTCAATCATCATTTGCAGTGTTCTTTCAATAATACGAGGGATTTTCCAGTCACCTGAATATTGCGCGACCGTTATTTTTTCATATTCCTTGATCTGTTTATTGTACTCATCTAACTCTGACAATTTTCGGAGAATCAAAGTTTCATCAACCATGTAAATATCTCCTTTTGAGTATAGCTGCCTCTTTTATCGAAAAATCGAAATATTTTCTCATCATCATGGATTCAAAGACATGCCGGTAAAATGGATCCTTGTCGACAATAATCTTTTTGTTTTTCAATATATTCATCACCAATGGCAAATTTGCCGTGTTCAAAACAACCATGTCAATTTCATCTGTCTGGAGGATATCGATCAGCTCTCCCAATATTTCCAGTTTATTTTCAGTAATATTAACGCCCTTTTTCAAAAAAACGGCAATGTCCACATCACTTAACGGTAATGGGCTCCCCTTTGCCAGACCTCCGAAAAGGTATGAAAAAATTACTTTCGGATGGGACTCAAGATAATTCACAGCGCCGGGTAAAAGCTGAAGGATATTCTCTGGTAGTTTTTGATACTTTATCATTACAATCTGAAGGAGTGGATATTTTTATGGGACACAGATTTACACAGATGAACACAGATTACTTCCTGTTATTGTCAAAAACCTTTCGTTTAATTTGCGGCTTTGGGCCGAAATTTAGCAGAAGACCCACCTCAATGTCCGTCGCCTTTAAATAGTTTAACAGTTGTGCTTCGTGCTCCAATGCCAGAGTTTTCGTTGCTTTTATTTCAACTATGACCTTTTCATCCACCAGTATATCAGCAAAATATTCACCTATAACTTCTTCCTTATAAAAAACTTTTATTGGAGACTGTGCTACTGCTGGAGTACATTCTATCCTAAATTCGATCATAATTGCATTTTCGTTCACCCTGTTAAATAAGATTTGAGCCTCTTTTTGATAAACATTTTTCCATGATATGTCTTAAGATATTTCTCCCTTTTTGTTGCATCATTCCTGTCGAGGCATGCCTCATAATATATAAGCTTCAAAGGAACTCTGCTTTTTGTAGATTCAACAAGTTGCTCATTGTGTTGCTCAAATCTTAGCTTGAGATTCTTTGTAAAACCTGTGTAGAACTTGCCATCCACTTTGCTTTGTAAAACATATGTATAATACACCTGACTACCCTCAAGCTATTTAACAGGGTAAACCTTTTCCAGAAAACCATAACCAAGCTTATTATAAACTCGATAAAAAATTCTGATAATTTTTTCAGTCAATTCTTTATGCTTAGTATTATCCTGATAATCTGTGTTCATCTGCCTGCCCTGTAGCTCCAGCAGATGGTACTGGGGTGTCCAATTCCAGCGTTTAATCTCTGTGTGCTCCCTCTGGGGCGTAGGCCCGACGGGCCGGAGGCTGCGGCTCTGCTTGCCCCGTTAAATTCCGAAGGACCATTTAACCGGGGTGTGAGATAGTCCTTTCTTCTCTTTACTTGTTGAAGATATTGATGGCAGGTAGGGAAACGGCAATGATTGAAGGTATCCAGGAGTGTGGACAGCCGGGATTGAGTTTTGTCTAAATTTACATAATGCCTAAATTTACAAATTCTGGATGCCTCGTTAACCCTGGGCTGATCAGGGTCGATCTCCCATGGATGCACATAAAACAGATAGTTTTTTTCTTTCTTCAGGATCGATTGAACTCCCCATCTAAAAAGGTTGAAAGGCATCATTCTGAAATATCCGCCCCCTCCCCACGGGAGGATACGCTTCCATAGGGTTATATTGCTGATGGGGAGCTCATAAAAGGTGTCGGAGATCTGATATGCTATCCCGGTTTTGTCATTGTCAGAGAGCGCTACCCGCCCATATCTTTCGTTCATGCCAAAAGAATTGAAACTTGAGTCATAGAGATAGCCACAATCTTCAATGATCTTTAAACTATCATCATCAATGGAAAAGCTCGGGGAACGGTAGCCGTAAACAGGGGCACCTGTGATGTCCTCAAGTAGCTTTTTGCTGTCATTGAGATCTTTTCTCAACTCCCCAGGCGAGCACTCACTGCAAAGTCTATGACTTGAACCATGGGATGCAACTTCGTGACCTCTATCATGTATCTCGCGAACCAGATGGGGGAGGCGTTGAGCGATCCAGCCTAAGACGAAAAAGGTGGCACGCACCTTTTCGTCTTGTCCGTTGTCCGTCCCAATGAAATGCGCTTTGCTGTCACTGGTGTGAATTTCATGGGATAAATTAGTATTATCCCTTTTCTTTAATCTTTTTTCTGTCTTCTGTCTTCTGTCTTCTGTCTTCTGGCGAAGCCCAATTGAATCGAAAAGATCGAGGAGCCGGTGGGTATTTTTTTCGACTCGTGATTCACAAGAAGACCATGAGGAAAATGGAATCCATTGCTTGAAGTTTTCCACCTGGAACCAGTCTTCGACGTCAATGGTTAACAGGAGCTGATAGGTCATAACTGAGAAGTAGCGTTCACTGTTGCGGAGGATGCAGAATCTTTTTATGGGACACAGATTTACACAGATGTTTGTTTTCTGTAATTATCGAAAACCTTCCGCTTAATTTGCGGCTTTGGGCCAAAATTTAGCAGAAGTCCCACTTCAATATTCGTGGCCTTAAGGTAATTCAATAATTGTGCTTCGTTTTCTGGGATAAGACTTCTGCTGGCTTTTATTTCAACTATGACCTTTTCATCCACCAGTATATCAGCAAAATATTCACCTATAACTTCTTCTTTATAAAAAACTTTTATTGGAGACTGTGCTACTGCTGGAATACATTCTATCCTAAATTCGATCATAATTGCATTTTCGTTCACCCTGTTAAATAAGATTTGAGCCTCTTTTTGATAAACATTTTTCCATGATATGTCTTAAGATATTTCTCCCTTTTTGTTGCATCATTCCTGTCGAGGCATGCCTCATAATATATAAGCTTTGAGGTGGACCCCATTGTCAAGACCACTAAAGGTGAAATTTAAGTCAGACTTCCCTTGGTCCTTTCGTGTGTAAAGTGGACTTCCGCTGGAGTCATGTACCCCAGGCTCTGGTGAAGCCGTTCATGGTTGTAGAAGCTGAAGTAACGGTTTAGGCCATCATGGAGTGACGTGACCGTGTCGTACTCCCTGAGGTAGATGTCCTCGTACTTCACGCTCCGCCATAGCCGCTCCACGAATACGTTATCCAGGGCTCTGCCGCGCCCGTCCATGCTAACCCGGCTCCCAGCTCGTTCAACCGTATTGGTAAAGGCCTGGGCCGTGAACTGGACTCCTTGATCCGTATTGAAGATCTCCGGACAGCCCTCACCGAGTGCGTGTTCGAGTGTGTGCAGACAGAACAGCCCATCGAGGGTGTTAGATAGTTCCCAGGCCAGCACATAGCGGCTGAACCAGTCTATGACGGCTACCAGGTACATGAACCCATGGAGCATACGCACATAGGTGATGTCGGCCGACCACACTTGATTGGGCCGTTCAATGGTAAAACCTCGGAGAAGGTACGGATAAACCTTGTGCCCCTTCTCGGCGATCGTGGTGCGCGGCTTCGGGTAGATCGCATAGAGGCCCATGGTGCGCATGAGCCGTCGCACCCGCTTGTGGTTCACCTTGTAGCCGTGGCGATGTAAACATGCAGTCATCCGCCGCCATCCATAGAAGGGGGTCTTTGTGTACTGCTCGTCAAGGAGGCCCATTAAAAGCAGGTTCAACTCGGATTCCCCGGCCGGTTCATAGTATAGCGTGGAGCGGTTCAAACCAAGCAAATCGCACTGCCTCCGGATGCTGAGTTCAGCATGGGAATTTTCGACCAGCATGCGTTTGGCCTCAACGATATCGGGTAGCTTTTTTTTTAAGCCACTCAAGCTCCATCTTGAGGCGGCCTATCTGTTCGAACAGTTCCGCCTGTTCCGCCTCTTGACGGCGCTGATCCCGGGCCGTGGTGCTGTTGAAGACCGAGGGACCCTCCTCCATCAACTGACGTTTCCAATGGCTGATCTGGGTTGGATGAAGACCGTACTGCCCGGCCAGCTCATTGGTGGTCTTGGTCCCTTTCGCAGCCTCCAGGGCCACTTTGAACTTGAACTGAACACTGTGCCGCTTCCGTGTAGGTGACGCCATTTCTGGACCTCCTTGACTTCAGGCTATTATACCCGAAATCTGTCTTAGCTCGTGGTCCAGTTTTTGGGGTCCATTATACTTCAAAGGAACTCTGCTTTTTGTAGATTCAACAAGTTGCTCATTGTGTTGCTCAAATCTTAGCTTGAGATTCTTTGTAAAACCTGTGTAGAACTTGCCATCCACTTTGCTTTGTAAAACATATGTATAATACACCTGACTACCCTCAAGCTATTTAACAGGGTAAACCTTTTCCAGAAAACCATAACCAAGCTTATTATAAACTCGATAAAAAATCCTGATAATTTTTTCAGTCAGTTCTTTGTACTTAGTATCCTGAAAATCTGTGTTCATCTGCCTGCCCTATAGCTCCAGCAGATGGTACTGGGGTGTCCAATTTCAACTTTTAATCTCTGTGATCTCAGCGCCTCTGCTTGCCCCGTTAAATTCCGAAAGACCATTTAACCGGGGTGTGAGATAGTCTTTTCCAAGGTTGGTGGCATTTCCCGCAGGTGCCAACTGGCGCGTTCTTTTGCCTTGAAATCTCTAAAAGCCCTTATGACTTGTTCCTTTTTCAGGCCCAGGGTACTCAAAATTTGATCATAAGGCACATCGTTCGCGTATGAATATAAAAGGAAATCCAGTAGTTCGTAATCGATACAGAAATATAACTCCTTATCGGTAACCGGAAGGCTATATGTGTCCGCGCTGGGAGGACGATCAATTATCTCCCTTATAACCTCCAACTCTTTAGCCAGTGCGTATACATGCATCTTATAGAGATGTGCTATGGGCTCAATATCAACGCCACCGTCGCCAAACTTCACATAAAACCCTTGCATTACTTCTGTCTTGTTTGTTGTTCCTGCGACAATGTAATTATTCTTATCAGCGTAATAGTATAACTGGATCATTCTGGTTCTTTGCTTGATGTTTTGACAGGCAGAAATTTTGAGCCAATCTGATCCTGAGATTCTCTTTTTTTGCCTAACCCCCTCTCTGTCTTCGATTGTGATCGAATGATAATTAAAACGATCTTTTTCCAGAAGATTCTGGGGAAGGGTAATATGAAATCGATAAGAGTCGTCATATTCCGGGAAGTATTTTTTGATCACAGCCTCTTTTCGTTGGTAAACATTGCAAGATTCCAAATATTGTGTGAGATCAACCGTGATTGTCTCGATCCCCATTTTTTCAGCGTGTTTCCTGCCAAATTCAGAACTGACAGGATTCGACTCTTTTTCAGGGAGGATAAGGCCGAGCACATTTTTCTCTCCCAATGAACGCACACAGAGCTCTGCAACGACCGCGGAATCAATCCCGCCACTAAGGCCAATCACTGCCCCCTTTCGTTTGAAGTTTTTGAGGGTCATTTCCCTTATGAAATCGGAAATACGAGAAATTTCCAATGAAGGATCAATTTTTAGATTTGCTTTTGAAAAAGTCATATAGGACACAGATTTACACAGATGAACACAGATTATTTTTTAGACAGGATTACAGGATTTACTTGATCTTTTTTTCACTCCCGCTTCGCTAGAGACGCAGAGCTACCAGAGAGAAACCCCAAAGAAATGTAAAGTATAAAGATAAGCGTTCACAGGTTCAGGGTTCAACGTTCAGCGCCGCCTCTGGCCACCGAAGTTGCCAGTTTGTTAAAAAAAGTGACGCTGGCCTTGCTGCGTCACATACGAGGGTTAGGGACAAGGACAAAATATAGCAGAAGTCCTGCCTTCAGAACTCGTTAAGTGGTTAAATTCACGGACATATTTGTTTTTAGGCCCGCGGCGGCGGGAGACATTTACCATTTTGATATTCGTAACTTATAGAAATTAATACAATAATTTCTATAAGTCAGTTCTTAGTACTTAGTATCTTGAAAATCTGTGTTCATCTGTGTTCATCTGTGTCCAAATTTAATCCGCTTTGGCTATCTCAAGGCATTTTATTTGATCAATTTTCCCACTACTGCTTTTAGGCAGTGCCTGAACCAGTTTAACATCGTGGGGAAGCTTGTATTTTGGCAGCTTTTGGGCACATTCGCTCAACATATGGTTTACTGTGCAATCTCCGTTTTTTGATACTCCAACGGCAATCAATTTACGGCCCAGCAGGTCATCCGGTACTCCAAGAACAATGGTTTCAGTCACCAACCCTGTCTCCATAAGGGTATCTTCGATCTCCTGGGGGTTGATCCGATGACCACCGACCTTAAGTAGATTGTCTTTTCTCCCCACCACATAAAAATGACCTTCATCATCCTGATAGCCCAGGTCCCCGGTATGGTATCCGTTTTGATCCAATACTTTATTTGTAGACTTAGAATCCTTCCAGTAGCCCTGCATGATATTGGGTCCGGACGCTACAAGTTCTCCAATTAGCCCTATTGAAACTTCCCGGCCGTTCACATTTAGCACACGGAGGTCAACTCCTGGAATGGCTTTACCAATGGAACCTATTTTGTCATAAAAATGCTCAGGTTCCAGGTAGGTCAATCTGGCAGACGCCTCAGTAGCGCCGTACATAATATAGATTTTTGTGTGTGCAGGCAAAACCTGACGAAGTTCTTCTTTGATCTTTCTTGACATGTGACCACCGGCCTGTGTGCAATAGCGCAGCGTACTAAGCCTGTCCCTATAAATAGCCAGGGGAGAGCGATGAAGAAGATAGGCATAGGTAGAAGGAACACCTGAAAAACCAGTTACATGCTCTTCGACCATTTGCTTGATCACTGAAGCCGGATATGCAAACTTGTTGTTGATCACAACAGTGCCGCCTACGGCGAAGTGCGTATTCAGGAGTGATTTGCCCATCACGTAGAAAAAAGGGAGAACCACCATTTGGATATCTTTTTTGGTCAGGTGCAGGTATTTGCAGATGGAATGGGTATTTGAAACTATATTTCTGTGCGACAGCATCACGCCTTTGGGTTTACCGGTTGAGCCCGAGGTATAAATAATGCTGGCCAGGGCCGACTCATGTATCAGGATATCAAGATTAGAAGACTCTTCATCGCCAATGATATCCTCCCACGGAAAAACAAGGGGCGGGTCAGATGTCCATTTTAATTTTGGATTCCTGATTATCAAGGCATTTATTTTGAAAGGAGTCAGATCTATCGCGTGCAGCAGCCTTTCAAATCTGGAGGAAGAGATAACCGCTTTTGGTTCCAGCTCTTCCAACAAATAGCTTAATCCGTCCGGCTTTATATCGCTGCTAAGAGGGGCGGCCACTGCCCCCGCCTTCAGAATGGCGTAATAGCTGATTACATATTCTAAGCAATTTTCCAGCACCATAACAACACGGTCGCCCTTAGTGACCCCCTGGTTGACGAGCCAACGGGCCAGTTGATTTGCTTTGGTGTTTATCTGTGCGTAAGTGGCCCGAACATCTTCGTGTATGAGAGCTACTTTGTCCGGTAACCTCGCGGCAGAGTCCTCTAAAAAATGATTAATAAGCATGGTTTTTTTATGGGACACAGATTTACACAGATGAACACAGATGTTTGTTTTTTCTCACACAGAGACACCCCAGTTAAATACGCTTCGCTCGTTTCCGATGGAAAATATAACAGGGCAAGCAGAGCTATCAGAGAAAAACATTAAAGAAATGTAAAGTATAAAGATAAGCGTTCACAGGTTCAGGGTTCAACGTTCAACGTTAGGGACAAGGACAAAATTTAGCAGAAGTCCTACCTTCAGAGGTTAGAATGGTTGTATTTTAATAATTTTTTCAGTCAGTTCTTCGTACTTAGTATCCTGAAAATCTGTGTTCATCTGCCTGCCCTGTAGCTCCAGCAGATGGTACTGGGGTGTCCAAATTTAACGTTTAATCTCTGTGTGCTCCCTCTGGGGCGTAGGACCGACGGGCCGGAGGCTGTGGCTCTGTGTGAGATAACTTACATCTTTCTTTCTAAGTAAGCCACTACATTCATAATGGAATCCAGGTTCTCCGGAATCAATTCCTCGTCTTCCA
>Ga0255382_10107_pt1 | contig 11693 bp, 9 predicted proteins | sample ANMaggSeSYBR01H9_FD_182101 | JGI IMG/M metagenome (GOLD analysis project Ga0255382, IMG submission 182101) | Sediment cell enrichment communities from methane seep in Santa Monica Basin, California, United Staets - ANME aggregate JGI... | ecosystem: Environmental > Aquatic > Marine > Cold seeps >... | reverse complement strand
GAAGTCATGCAGCAGCTGGAGCTGTTTCAGAAAGGATATACCGGGAGGGATACATCGATCCTGGGGTCCTATATGGAGCAGTTGTTTTCCAAAGAGAATATCCTGATCCTGGGGACCATGCCCGGGGAAATCTATTCCGGCTATGTGGAGGCAGCCGACCTGGTATCTTCAGACTGGCTTTACTGGGGTGATGTAACCATGCTGACGGAAAGCTCAAATATCTCCGTCAGCGACAGTGTGGCCTGGTTTTCCATGATTGGACATGTGGAATTTGACATGTCAAGCTGGCTCGATCTCCCACTCAGGGTCTCGGGTGTTATGGTCAGGGAGGATGTGGACTGGAAGTTCCAGCAGCTTCAATTTCAATTTGACCTGAATAATCTGTGGGTCCTTTACGCCACCATCCTGCTCGGCATCCTTTTGCTGGCGAGTATTATCAGGCTGGTATTTGTCCTGGTCCGCAGCTCACGGAGACGGGGCAGTCCGGGTCAGTGATAGGTGACCACATCGACCTTTTTCCATGCACCCCTGGTGAAATCTGGCATCTTTACCGGCATGCCCTGGTTCTCGATGGATTTTTCCGACAGTTCGGTTATGGAGGACCATTCAGCTGCATCATAGACATCCTGATCCAGGGGCAGACCATTCCTCAGACAATAGATCAAACGGTAGTCCATGATAAAGTCCATACCACCGTGTCCGCCAACCTTCCTGGCTAATTCACCTACCTCTTTGGTAATGGGATGCTCATATTCGGTTAGAATTTTTTCCATCTCTTCATCCTCCATAAAATGATGCGCAAAGGGTTCCAGGGCAATTCCCTGCAGGGGCCATTTCTGGACAAAACCTTTGGTGCCGCTTAGCAAATGGATCCTGCTGTAAGGGCGCGGACTGGTTACATCGTGCTGGATCATGATGCTTTTTCCCTTTGCCGTTTTAATAAGAGTAGTGTTCATATCGCCCCTTGCATATTCCCTTGTGGCGTAGTCTGAATCCTCTCCGAATTTCTTTTTTGCAAATTCGGTCATGCCAAACTGGTCGCTGGCCACGGCGACCAGGTATTCCATTTTATCCCCCCGGTGGATATTCAGGGCATGGCAGATGGGCCCGAAGCCGTGAGTGGGGTAGAGATTGCCATTTCGTGTCTGATTATGACGAAGTCGCCACATGTCCCAATATCCGTTTTCTTCATTGAAATTAGATGCCCTCAGGTCGTGAATGTAGGCCCCTTCTGCATGTACAATTTCACCCAGGAGTCCCTGCTGAACCATATTTAAGGTGGCCATCTCGAAAAAGTCATAATTACAGTTCTCCAGTTGCATACAGTGACGCCTGGTCTTTTCCGCAGTGTTAACCAGCTGCCAACACTCATCTATGGAGATGGCAGCCGGGACCTCTGAGGCCACGTGTTTCCCCTGTTCCATGGCGTATACCGCGATGGGTGTATGCAGGTCCCAGTGGGTGCAAACATAGACCAGGTCCACATCCTCCCTTTCACAAACCTTCTTCCAGTCCTCCGGACCGGAATAACTATCTGCATTTGGAAGTCCGCTCCCCTCCAGAATATCCTGAGTCTTTTCCAGGTTTTCCTGAACCAAATCGCATATTGCTACAATCTTTACACCTTCCAGAAAGGTATAGCGGCGTACAGCTCCTTTACCCCGGCCGCCCAGTCCGATAAAAGCCACTCTGACCGTATCAATGGGATCGCAGCGTAGCTCGATCACATCGCTTTGGCCATCTGGCCTGGGAGGTTCCGGAAATAGCTCTTGTGCCTTAAAAGTTGTTTCCTGGTTCTGTTCTCCTGCAGGAGTACATGCTCCCATCGCAATAAAGAGGCTTAGAACCGGAAGTAAAATGTAGTTCAGTTTCAGGGTAGTTTTCATGGATCTTAGTTTTATGGTGATTTATAGTTTCATCAGGTTGATCTCAGCTGCAGGCTTATCGAGGGAAAGCACAATAACGGTGGCCACCTCATCCGGCAGTTCTTTAGGCAGTGTCAGGGTGATGCCATCATCATCCTGATGTACATCCAAAGGCTTGCTGTCCTGCAGGAAAGACGCGCTCTTTACAGTTATGCCATTCATCAGGGGCAGACTCAGTTTTTTTCCCGGGCTCTCAAGTAAATGAAGATAGATTTTGTTCCCTTTATGGGTGCTGACCATCTTTTCCCTTGGAAGATAGGGGCCTCCGCGTGTTCCGTATACTGCTTCCTGGTTAATGGAGAGCCACTGGCCCATTTCTAGCAGGCGATCAACCTGTCGCTTTTCAATACGTCCGTCGGGCATAGGTCCCACATTGAACAGAAGGTTTCCATCTCCCCCGATGGTTTGCAGGAGGGTATGGATACACTCTTTTTTTGATTTCAGCTTATCATCAGGTTTCCAGGCCCATTGCTCTCCAATGGTCATACATGTTTCCCAGGCGAATGAATTATCAAAAGCACCAACCTGCTGCTCGGGAGTGGCAAAGTCGCCTGCAAAGGCTGCGCTCCTGGATTTGTCTTCCATGCCTTCTCTTCCCTTGTCCACACGGTTATTAATCAGGAGATCATAATTTAAAGCTCTGAGGTAGGCATACATATCCATGCCCATTTCATGGGTCCAGGCCCATTCCCATTCTCCATCAAACCAAATAAGGAAGGTATTGTATTCTTCAATCAACTCCTTGAGTTGGTTCTTCATAAAGGTGATATAGTGCTCCATTTGCTCCTGCGTGGCTGAATCCATGCTTCTGGCTTCATTGAAGCTATAGTCGGGTGCCGGGTAATCAACGGGGTAATCATCGCGGTACCAGTCACAAATGGAGTAATAGGTTCCAAATTTGATACCCTGTCTCTTACACTCTTCTGACAGTTCTTTAAGGATTCCCTTGCCGTAGGGAGTGGTTGCCATATCGTAATCGGTAAATTCACTATCCCAGAGGCTGAAGCCGTCATGGTGCCGGCTTGTAATAATGATGTATTGCATCCCGGCCGCCTTGGCAGTTGCTACCCAATCAGCAGCATTGAAAAGTTCCGGATTAAACTCCTTATATAGCATATCATAGTCATCCTTTGAAATTTCTCTCCCCCGTGACCAGGAAATTTCTTTCCCCTTTAAGCTTACAGGACCCCAATGGATAAACATGCCAAAGCGCATGTCCTGGAATTCAGCCAGTGATTCCTTATTGGTTTCCAGGCCCGGATTCGATTCCCCTCCTCCTGAATATTGAGCTTGTACTGAGAAGGCAATAAGAATGAGGAGGAGTGTTCCTGTTAGTGATTTCATAAAACGGGATTTTTATAAAAATAGCGGAAAATCGCCATACAGAAAAGTATTAAGTGGGAATTTAGTTTAAGGTGAAAAATATATAACTTTCGACCTATGATATCTATATTCTTTCAAATGTGGCTCCTGCTGTTCCCCATGTGGTCAGAGAGTGGAGTGCCTGCCAAACAGGATGAGATTTATATTCGTATTAACCAGGTGGGTTACCTGGTCCATGAGCAAAAGTCTGCAATTCTTTTTTCCAATGGTCCAGTCAAAGAGAAGTATGCCTTGATTCATGCAGAGTCGGAAAAGGTCCTGTATGCTGCCCGGCCTGTGAGATCCGGGGCAATGGGATGGGGTGCCTTTGATTACTACTACACTTTCGATTTCACATTGATTGCCACACCAGGGTCATATTTTCTGGAAGGGGAGCGATCCGGAACAAGGAGTCCGGTTTTTCAGATCTCAGATCATGCCTATGTGCATTTGCAGGATGAATTGCTTGGTTTTATGAGGCAGCAGCGCTGCGGGTACAATCCCACCCTTGATATGGTTTGTCATCAGCATGATGGTCGTTCTTTTTACGGACCCATGCCCGATTCCACTTATGTGGATGTCAGCGGAGGATGGCACGATGCCGGGGACCAGCTCAAGTATCTGATCACGGGGAGCTATGCCACGGCCCATATGTTACTGGCCTATGAGTTGTATCCCGAAAACTTTGCAGACCATACAAATGCACTGGGTCAGCCTGGAGCAAACGGGATTCCCGATGTGCTGGATGAGGCAAAGTGGGGGCTGGACTGGATCCATAAATTGCATCCTGCTCCGGACCAGCTGGTACACCAGGTGGCCGATGACCGGGATCATATGGGGTGGAAGATGCCCGACCAGGATAAATCTGATTATGGCTGGGGAGAGAACTCTTACCGGGCAGCCTATTTTGCCACTGGGGAACCCCAGGGTCTGAAACGCTATCAGAGTGAGGCCACGGGGGTCTCCAACCTGGCAGGTCGTTCTGCTGCAGCCATGGCCCTTGCGGCACGCATATGGAAGGTTGAACTAAATGATCCGCATTTTGCGGGCGAGTGTCTGGATGCTGCAAAGACACTCTATCAGATGGGCAAGGAGAAGGAGGGGTATCAACAGGGTAACTCTTATGGAGCTCCTTACCGTTATGGGGAGGAGACCTGGGCCGATGATATGGAGTGGGGTGCCGCTGAACTATACAAAACCACCGGGGAAAAATCTTACCTGGAAGATGCACTTAAGTATGCCCGCATGGCGGGGACCGTCTCCTGGATGCCCCTTGATACAGCGGAACACTATCAGTACTATCCCTTTATAAATATGGGACACTATGCACTTCACGGACTTGTTGAAGATTCTTTTAAGGATACTCTGGAAGGATATTACCGGGATGGCATCGAAAGCTGCCTGGCCAGGGCGGGAAAAAATCCTTACGGGATCGGGGTATCCTTTATCTGGTGTTCCAACAACCTGCTTACCAGTCTGATTGCACAGCTGATTTTGTATGAGCACATGACAGATGATGATAGTTACGCAGGCTTACTTGTACAGCAACGCGACTGGTTATTTGGCAGAAATCCCTGGGGGACCTCCATGTTTACCGGGATCCCGGAAGGGGGAGAGTATCCGGTGGACGTGCATACAAGCATATATGGCTTAACCGGCCTGGAGGTGGCAGGTGGACTGGTGGACGGACCGGTATATGGTAGTATTTACCGCTCGCTGTATGGACTGCACTTGACCGATCCCGATGAATTTGCTGCTGTGCAGAATCCCTTTGTGGTCTACCATGACGATACGGGTGATTATTCTACCAATGAGCCCACCATGGATGGGACCGCAGGAGCCATCCTTATGATGGCCCACTTTGCTACTTACCCTTTTTCTGAAGCAGGATCTCAGTAGGCTCCAATGTGACCAGGCAGCCCTTTGGCATGGCTAGCAGCTCATCTTCGATCTGACTGTAAAAGAGCTGGAGCTTTTCTGTCTGATCCACAAATTCGATGACAACAGGAAGCTTTTCGGTAAGTTCCCAAAACCTGGAAGAGTTGATCTTATTGCTGGAGCCATATCCCATGATACCCCTGAAAACAGTGGCTCCGGCGATTCCTTTATTTTGGGCCAGTTCAACCAGGTACTGGTAGAGCAGTTTAGAGCCTATTTTATCTGTGGTACTGGCTTTAATCTTGAGTCTGCTGTATCCGGAATTTTTTATCTTTTTTGCCATGTTTTATCCCATTAATTTGGTGGAAATATATCCCAGGTAAACTGCAAGGAAGCCGAGGAAAATACTTAAGCCCGTGTAGAGAAGCAGTGGGAGGATCTGGCCGTTTTTCATCAATACAAGATTCTCCCCAGTGAAAGAGGAGAAGGTGGTGAATCCGCCACACAGGCCAACCATCAGAAACATTCGCCATTCGACGGTCAGAATGGGACTCTTTTCGGAGATCCCGATCAGGAAGCCGATCAGCAGGCTTCCCACTACATTTACAGTCAGAGTTCCGATGGGTATAGCGAACCATTCGACGCGTGTGTTGAGCCTGGACACCAGAAACCTGGCCACACTCCCCAAAAATCCTCCTGCTCCAACCAGCAACAATTGTTTTAACATATCTCTTAGTCAAATAACCACGAACCATTAACCCCTAGCCATTCCCCCCTAACCGGCTTAAAGGCAACTAGTTGTCTTTAAGCCATTCATCCAGCCAACTCTTGAATTCTCTTTGCCACAGGATGCCGTTCTGGGGCTTCAGCACAAAGTGGGTTTCGGAAGGGAAGAAAACCATACGGCTGGGGATGCCCAGCATCTGAGCTGTATTGAAGCCGGCCATGCCCTGGGTATAGGGTATGCGGTAGTCGTGTTCTCCCTGCATAAACATAATGGGTGTATCCCAGTTTTCCACGAAATGATGAGGCGATCCGGCATAGGAATTCATGGCCACGGGATTGTCTTTATCCCAGGGAGCTCCCCCGGTTTCCCAGTGCTGGAAAAACATCTCCTCTGTAGTATAATACATCAAGGCCTCATGAAAGACACCACAATGAGAAATAAAGGCCTTGAACCGTCCTTCGTGGTTGCCGGCCAACCAGTTGACGGAGAAGCCCCCGAAGCTGGCTCCAACAGCACCCAGACGTTCCTCGTTCACATAAGGCTCGGCGGCAATATCATCGACTGCAGCCAGCAGATCCTGCATCGCCAGTCCGCTGTTATCTTTGCTCACCTGGTCGGTCCAGAGCTGACCATGAGAGCTGACTCCCCTGCGGGCAGGGGCAATCACCACGTAGTCGAAGGAGGCCATCAGGCTCATATTCCAGCGGTAGCTCCAGAACTGGCCCAGTACACCCTGGGGTCCCCCTGTGGCAAACATAACGGCCGGGTACTTCTTGTTCTTATCAAAATGGGGTGGATAAATGGTCCATACCAGCATCTGCTTATTGTCAACCGTAGTTACCCAGCGCTTTTCCACTTTCGGCATGGTCAGCTGGTCCAGGAGGTGCTTATTTTCGTAGCTCAGTTCCGTGGCCTCTCCTGTTGTGGGATCCACGCTGTAAATCTCCTGGGGTTTGCTCATATCGACCCGTGTGGCAATGAGCTTGTCTCCCGCGATGGCCACGCTGTGGTAATCATGCATGCCTTCGGTGACGGCTGTGATATCGGTGGTCTTCACGTTCATTTTATAGATATTGTGCTCCGAATTCACAGCACACACGAAATACAGGTTTTCCCCATCATCCATCCAGGTTTCCCCGAAAGGCGAATAGTCGAAGTCTGGGGTGAGGTAATTTAACTCTGCGGTGGTCAGATTCATTTCGAAGAGGCGTTCCTTGTCCGCCTCGTATCCTGCCCTTTCCATGCTGTGCCAGTAGATCTTACTGCCATCTGGAGAAAAGAAGGGCACACGGTCATATCCCGGCATTCCCTCTGTCAGGTTGGTGGTTTCATCACTTTCCAGGTAGTAGAGGAAGATATCCGAATCGGTGCTGAATGTGTAATCCCGTCCAGTCATTTTCTTGCAGGTATAGGCAATGCTCCTGCTGTCCGGAGACCAGGCTACCTCTTCCAGTCCCCCAAATGGCTTCATGGGAGAATCATAGGGTTCATCCAACATGAGGTCGGTTCCGCCGGAGAAGGATCCATCGAATTGGGCAAAGAATATATGGCTGTAGGCACCATCTTCCCAGGTGTTCCAGTGACGGTACATAAGGTCGTTGATGACGCGTCCATCTGACTTCTGCAGGTCGGGATGGAGATCCTGGGTCGTCTTAACCACCTGCACTTCCTGGGTATAGAGGACCTTAGTCCCGTCAGGAGAAAAGACCAGTCCTGTGATTCCTCCTTCCACATCTGATATTTGAGTTTTCCCGGAGCCATCAGCTTTCATTTCCCAGGCCTGGAGACTGCCGGAAGCTGAGCTGATATAAACAATCTGCTCTCCATCGGGGTGCCAGATGGCATTAAATTCATTCTGGGGCGTTTCAGTGAGCTGTACTTTGTTTGAACCGTCGCGATTCATCACAAATAGTTCGCGATTACTCCGGTTCTGCTCAATGCTGTAGTAACTTACTCCATATAGTATTTTTTGTCCGTCGGGCGATACCTGCACATCACCCAGGCGGCCAAAGGACCACAGGACTTCAGGAGTCATGATGTCAGAGCTGAGAATCAGCTGTTTTTTAGTAATCAGAGGTGAGGCTTCCTCTTTTTGGCCATTGACCTGGAAAGTGCCAAATATTCCAATGATGGAAAGTAAAAGAACAGTTTTTTTCATGATTTTCAGATTTTATCGGATCGATAAATGTAGGAAGAATTGATGTGAGTACATAGCTCCGGAAGCATCAAATCAGCGTGCAGTAACAATGTCCTTGAACAGGTTCGCTTTTTCTGGCTCAGCAATCAGGTGGTCCCAGGACCATACAACCACCCCGGCAGAAGGAGGCAGTAATGCTGCTTCAAGAGTCTCCCTGAATTCCTCCAGCTTAAATTCGGTATCCAGGTAAGCTTGTCCCACCTGGATGCTTGGCAGAATTGTAGCTCCTGTCTGCATAAATATATCTTCAACAATACCATGTACCCATGAGGGACTTTGCTTTACCATATGGGCATAGGTCATGGGGGAGAGGTAATCGCTGCATGTTGAAAGTGCCTTGATATCCTGTCCGGCAACTTTTTGAATTGCTCCATTGAAGTCCTCTTTAGCCCAGGGAACCAGGTGGATGTTAACCAGGATATCAGGCTTCTCTTCCCTGGCGGCCTTTGCAATGACCTCTGCCATAGAGGTGATCAGCTGGCAACGCCAGGCGGTCCACTTATCTTCGTGATTTTCAAGGATCCAGTCTGCTTTTTCTGGAATACTGCTAAGCGCTACAGGGATACTAAGCCCGCTTTCAGCCTGGAAATGATTTAAACAAAGGGAGTCAAAACAGGAGACAGGTAGTGTAGCGGGATCCCGTTGGGGATAAACCTTTTCCCAGTATACAAAATGACGGATAAAATCAATGCTGATTCCATCGGGCTGGTGTTCGCGAACAATCTGCCGTGCATGCTCCACCACCTCCAGCCTGTAATCCTCCCGGGAGGGGCACACAAACTCCACCCATTCCTCTGCAGCTGCTTCCCCGTTCCTGTTTATGGCTGCAAGTCCTGCATCTTCGATAATGGCTTCAGGATTGAAAAATACAGGAAAGATCACAAAGGTGGAGATCTTGTGTTCCCTGGCCTCAAGCATAAATTCCCGGTCTGAGATCAGACTCTCACTGCTGAATGCTGTATTGATCCCCATTTGGTTCCACTGATCGAAAAGCTGGTCATAGGGGCCGCTGTGCTCGTAAATCTTGGCACCTATCAGTGCAGTATCGGTCTCCGGAGAACAGCCCAGGCACAGGAGAAGGAAGATGGACAGGAAGGAGAAGGGAAATTTCATCATAGTCAGAATATTGCAGTTTTAATGAATACAATATAACGCTTAACTTTCAGATTATATGACTGAAAAAAAAGGCTGTAATTACAGGAGCGCATCAGAAAAGAGGATAGTGACTATGGAGCAAAGGACCTTTGTTTGATTTGCTTCCGAATTTCCCTTACATTTAGACAGCACGCTAAAACCTGAACTGTATGAAACGTTTTGCTTTTCTCCTAACTATTCTTGTATTCGGATTTACCCTTCAGGCTCAGGAAAGGGGAACCAAGGATATTATTTCACTCTCGGGCCGATATGCCTTGCCACAGGAATATAAGGAAGTATATGAAGGTAAAGCTACTGAGTTTGGCTTGCTGAACTCTTTGACGGCAGGTTTTAAAGTGGCACCAAAAACCATGTTTGCAATCAATGTGAACCATTTTTATTTCAATGTTCAGGATGAAGCAGAGATGCCCGCAGATATTGCCAGTCCCATCATTATCAATGGGATTATTCTCAGAATCGGCGTTATTCAAGAGCTTAAGAACGGCGGAAAACTTCAGCTGTTGTTTGCTCCAAGGCTGATGTCTGATTTTCAAAACCTGGATGGGAACAGTTTCCAGTTTGGAGGATTGGCTTCCTATCAAAATGATCTCAATGAGAATCTGAATCTCGGTTTTGGGGCCATGTATAACCAGGAGTTATTCGGGCCCTACATGGTTCCCCTTTTTCTGCTGGACTGGAAGGTGTCGGACCGCTGGCACATAGAGGGCATGGTACCTATCACCCTGAAAGTTCACTACAGGGTCAATGAGGGCCTGGATGTGGGCTTCAATCATTTTGGTCTGATCACCTCTTACTACCTGGGCGATGAGGATTATGCAGGAGATTATATGGAGAGGCAGAGCATCGATCTCTCCCTTTTTGCCAGGCAACGGATCTACGGAAACTTCTTTATTGAAGGAATGGTAGGCCGCACCTTTGGACGATCTTACACTCAGTATTCGGGCGATGAGACAATCAGCTTTGGCATACCTCTGATTTCCTTCGGGGACGAACGGACCGCAAACAATGTCACCTTTACTGACGGGATGATCTTTACCCTGAAACTGATCTTCAATATGAAGGTGCCTGATTGATCACAGGCACACCTACCCGATGTCTTCCTGATCACTTTAAATTACAATCTACCATCTTCATGGGATGGGTCAGGCATTGACCCAGGGCTCTATTACCGGTAACTTTGGTAATATAACTTAAAAACAAAAATCCATGGATAGAAGGATTATCTTAAAAGGATGGACAGTACTTTTTCTGTTCGCTGTTCTTGTTACGGGATGTAAAGAGGACGAGGAACTTCCTGATGATTTTGCAGAATTCTCTTTTGAAAGCTATGTAGTGATGGATAAGTTGCCGGAGGGCCTAATTAATTCTACTGATGATAAAGCACAGGAGTGTGTGGATATGATCGAACAGGCTCTGGATATGTCTGCCTTTCAGTCAAATCTGATTGTACCGGATAATGCCGTACGAGCTTCCCTTAAAGCATCTGGTGATACCTGGCACTGGACCTGGAACTATATGGGCGATACCTGGACCTTTTACTGGACCTATAAGGAGGATAGTTCCAAAGAATACTGGACCATGGAAATCCAGTTTGGCGATGGCCCCAGATATGATTATATCACTGCCTGGGAGAAAAAAGATGGCAGTGGGGGACAGGTGGTCTACAGTTTTAACTGGGTACAGCTATATGATCAGGAATATATCGATTATAAGGATCTGCACTGGACCTATATCTGGAGTCTTGATGCATCGGGGAACTATCATGTCGAATGGACTTATGAATCAGATAATCAGGAGATTGATTATTATATGAAGTCCAGCGTGCTTATTAATGCAGATGGTTCGGGCACCCTGGAATATTATCTGAATGATGTTCTCTTTTACCACATGGAATGGGATGCAGTTGGAAACGGATCCTGGATCTATTATCTGGGTTCTTATACCGAGACAGGTAGCTGGGCGGCAGGGTAGCTAAACCCTTTCACAACTGGTTCTTTTGTTCAATTTTAGTATCTTGATATAGTGAAACATGTTAAGATACTAAGGATCCTTACGATCCTGCTTGCTCTTTCCCTGGCTATTGTATCCATAGCCGGGGCTTTTTTCCCTGAAACCTATGCCCGTGACAGTGCCTCATTGGGGGCTCAGGGAGTGGGCCAGGACCCCTTACAGTTAGAGTGGGTCCTGGAGTATAAGACTGAGCGTGATCCTGGGAAGTTGAACACGGTGCCAGCCACTGTACCGGGTGCAGTTCAGCTCGATATAGCCAAAGCCGAAGGCTATGCGCCCTACTTCCATGGTGAGAACTGGAGAGATTATCTGTGGATGGAGGATCGCAGCTTTACCTATGTGAGCAATTTTCTTAAACCGGTCATGAAAGAAGGAGAGCGTCTTGTATTCAATAGCCAGGGCATTGACTATAAGTTTGAGATCTTTCTTAATGGAGAGA
>Ga0255382_10106_pt1 | contig 11727 bp, 5 predicted proteins | sample ANMaggSeSYBR01H9_FD_182101 | JGI IMG/M metagenome (GOLD analysis project Ga0255382, IMG submission 182101) | Sediment cell enrichment communities from methane seep in Santa Monica Basin, California, United Staets - ANME aggregate JGI... | ecosystem: Environmental > Aquatic > Marine > Cold seeps >... | reverse complement strand
CTTGTCCTTCCTGTGAAGTTCCAATTGCTTCCAATTTGTAAATAGTGAGGTTTTTCTCATTGAGTGGTGTCGATGATTGAAATTCATTGTCGATATAGTTCATCCTGATAGTTACACCATTACTGAAATCTATATCTTGAGAGGCGCTTTTGATGGATATCCCTTGAGCCATGGTATTGTACCATTCCTTAGGATCAGCATTCATTTCAACAGAAGCAATAGTGATAAGGGTTGATTCAGTTACAGCGCCAGCCTGGAATTCAATGTAAAAGCTGCCGTCAAGTGCAATCAGTTTGATACCTTCCGGATTCACCCAGTAATCCTCAGACATGATTACATTATCTTCCTCCAAATCAACTGCACCCAGGGCAACATCGTCCTTGGTGCATCCAAAGGAGGCAAGTATGAGTACTGCACCTGCCATTAAAAAGTGTAGGTAACTTCTGCTTGACAAAATCCAATGTGTTTTCATGATTCATAGTTTTTAATGATTAACACAAGTTTGATTTGAACTTTCCTGTACAGGGATAAATCGTTAGAATAAAGTTACGATTGATGCCGATGAGTGAGATTACAAACTGTCTCAGAAACTTTTGAAATATGAAAATGTGTTTAGATGAGGTTTCATACGATTTAAATCTGGTTGCATCGTATTATAGCCTTGCCCCTTTGCACTGCGGAGGAAATCAAATCACCCATTTTGACATTTCTAATAATACAATGAGGATTGCTTGTAAGCCGGTAGTTCAAGCATTACTGCACAGGCTTGCATGAGGCAGCTTGATAATAATGCAATTCTTATTAACTTTCGATTACTGCGACCAACAAAACTTTCTCACATGAAAAAATACCTACCTCATCTACTTACCGTGCTCAGGATCCTGATTGGCTGGCACTTCCTTTATGAAGGAATTGCAAAGCTATTGAGCCCTGCGTGGACCGCCAAGTATTATCTGCTTGGATCAAATTGGATTTTTGGAGGATTGTTTGAATGGATGGCCTCGGTACCCAATGTATTGAAAGTAGTTGATTTCATGAATGTCTGGGGACTGATTCTGATTGGACTATCCTTATTTATTGGATTGTTCGTACGCTGGTCCTCCATATGTGGAGCTGTGTTGCTTCTATTCTATTTTCTTGCACACCCTCCAATCTCTGGCCATACCTTAGGAGTCATTGCCGAAGGCAATTACCAATGGGTTGACAAAAACCTGATCGAATTGTTTATGCTGATCGTATTTGCGCTCCTTCCAACAGCATATTTCTTTGGGGCCGATCGCTGGATAAAACGCTGGAAAGAAGAGAGACCTAATGCACCCGTTCCTGCATCAGGACCGGAAGAAGGAGTCCCAAATAAACGCCGTGAACTTCTCAGGGATATGATCAGTGTTCCTTTTTTTGGGGCATTTGCATATATGTTATACAGAAAAAACAAATGGGAAAGTCTGGAGAAGAAATTCCTGTCCGATCATCCGGATGCAATTTCTAGTGCCACACTTAAGAGCTTTCAGCTTACATCACTCGAAGATTTGAAAGGAACCGTACCCTTGGGCAAAATCGGAGATTTCGAACTGAGCCGTCTGGTTATGGGAGGAAACCTGATTGGGGGCTGGGCCCATGCACGTGACCTGATCTATGTCGATAAGCTGGTAAAAATGTACCATACAGATGAGAAGGTGATGCTTACACTCAAGCTGGCAGAAGAATGTGGGATAAATGCCATTATTTCCAATCCCGTCATGTGTCGTATTTTCAACAAGTATAAGCAGGAAACAGGTGGGAAGATGCAGTTCATATCGGATTGTGGTGCCGGAAAAAACTTTATAGAAGGAATTGAAATATCCTTAGAGGGTGGAGCAGATGCCCTGTACAGTCATGGAGGGCAGTCTGATAGCAGGGTATATAACAACGACCCAACTTTTTTTGATGAACTTGCTGAGGGTCTTGAGTTGATCCGCAGTCATGGTAAACCGGCAGGTATTGGGGCACACCGTATTGAGACAATACAGGCGTGTGTGGAGCGGGGTATCAGACCCGATTACTGGGTAAAAACCCTTCATTCTGATGATTATTGGTCAGCAGAGGTTGATCTTGAAAGAAAGGATGTTCCCGAGGCAGGATGGAAGGACAATAATTTCTGTTTAAAGCCTCAGGTAGCCATTGATTTTATGAATGATCTGGAAGAACCCTGGATTGCTTTCAAAGTCCTGGCAGCCGGTGCAATAACACCTGATAAGGGTTTCAAATATGCCTTTGATAATGGTGCAGATTTCATATGTGTCGGTATGTATGATTTTCAGATCGTTGAGGATGTCAATATTGCCCTGGATACCCTTGCCAATGTGAATCGTACCCGACCCTGGAGAGGATAAGCCATCTTTAATTTCATAGATGCATTCACAAATGAACAATCGCTTTGAACGTGCTGCGGCTTATGTGTTTGTGTTGGTAGTGTTGCTGCTAACATGTTATTTATTCCTGTACGATGATTTTACCAGTAAAAGTGAAGGAAAAATTACGGGGATAATAACTTTCCTGGCATTGGGTTTTGGAGTCTTCCAATTCTGGATTGATGAAATGAACTCAGACGAGAGAAAGCTCTATGATCTAAGATATGAAAGCTATAAGGATTTTGTTCTCCGGATTGATCTGATTTCGGAAACATTGAATTATGAAATGGCTGGGAATGATATTAGCAGCATCCATAACCTGGTTAGCCGATTGATAAATGATGTCAATAGAATAAGGTCAGCCATTGCCATGAATAGTGATTTTTTATTCCCGGATCTGTACCTCAAACCAGAAACAGAAACCATTGATAGCATTGTTGGAGATATACTTATCAGAACAGATGCATTTCGAAGGAGCGTCGAGCGTGCAATTAGAGAAGAGAATAGGCATACCAGGAATTTTGAACTGTCAGTTGAGCAAATGAAATGGCATAATGAAATCAGAGAATATCTTAAAGATCTACATCAAAGCAAATTTGACTTTTACAGGATATTAAGGACCTATATGTAATTCTCCAATTCTAGAAATCAGAAGCTCCCGTAAGGTATTTACTCATCCCTTAGCGCCTCCGCCGGGTTGAGGTTTGCTGCACGCCAGCTTTGCCAGCTAACAGTTAACAGAGCTATGATCAGAGCTATTATTCCGGCAAGTGCAAATATCCACCAGCTAAGCTCAATTTTAATGGCGTAATTCTGGAGCCATCTATTCATGACAAACCAGGCAATGGGAGAGGCAATGATAAAGGCAAGCGCCACCCAGATTACAAAGCCCCTGTTCAATAATACCATAACACTGGATATCCCGGCTCCGTTTGTCTTTCTGATTCCTATTTCCTTCGTACGCCGGATTATCGAATAAGCCGACAAACCAAATAAACCGAGACAGGCAATTATGATAGCCAGCAGTGAACTGGACAGGAATAATCCGCTGAAGCGTGTCTCTGCCTGGTACTGGTCATTGTAAAAATCGTCCAGGAAAAAGTAGTGGAAAGGATTTCCCGGGTAATGGGCAATCCATATCTTCTCCAGCTCAGAAATAAGCTTACTTATATCTGTCATTTCGGCATTAATGGTGTAGTATGAATTTACCGGTTGATTGAAAAAAGCAATAGGACGCGGCAATTCTTTCATTATTTGCTGATTGAAATCCCTGACAATTCCTTTCACATAAACCACCTGGCTGCCCCCTCTCAGAATATCTCCAACGGTACCCTCTGCATCCTCAAAACCAAAATAGGGAAGTGCAGCTTCATTGATGATGATGTTACTGGAATCTTCCCTCATGGTCTGGGCAAAATTATCACCTGCAGTGATGCTTATGCCATAGGTATCAAAGAAGTGATCATCCACATAATACATTTCAATCACTTTTTCAGTATTACGACCCTCCACAGGGATTCCGAAGACGCGTGTGGCCTTAATCTCTTTGCCGGGAACACTTGAGGAAGATGTAATATTGCTGACCGCAGAAAGAGATGTAATGTCATTTTTAAATGATTCAAGGCCGTTCATAAAGGATTCATATGAATCTACATTGAGTATTCGTGGCCCTTCCAGAACTACCAGGCCCTCAAGCTTAAATCCCAGGTCATGATGGCGCATAAAATTAACCTGGCGAAATATGGTGATTGTTCCGATAATAAGAATGACTGATACAGCGAACTGGAAAACTACAAGAAAATTCTTAAGTCGGCCTATCCACCCCGATCCCGCTGGAACTCTCCCTTTCAAAACAAGGGTGGGAGCAAACTGTGAACTGTATAGTGCCGAAAGGAAACCGGTGAATAAGGTTCCTGTTACCAGTAAAACAAGAAAGAGAAGTATAAGGGTTAAAGGATCAATCTGCAGCGGACTTTGCATCACTTGTTTAAAGAAAGGAAGTAGGAGAAAGACTATGGAAAAGCTTATGATAAGTGCCAAAAGGTTCAAGGAGGCTGACTCCGTTAAAAATTGCAGAATCAGATCTTTCTTGAATGCGCCTGCCACTTTTCGGATACCTACTTCTCGAGCTCTTTCTATCGCACGGGATGTGGCAAGATTGAGGTAATTGATAAAGGCAATCAGCAATACAAGCAAAGCTATGATTCCCAGTGTATTAACATTTCGATAGTTGCCATTTACTTCCAACTCGTTACTTATGGATGAATGCAAATGAATATTACTTAGTTTCACCAGCCTGAATTCCATCAGAAAGAAGGCTCGCTTCATAAAATCACCTAAAAAGGCTTCTGGGATCTGTGGCAGTTTGCCCTGCAATGCTTCCACATCTGCTCCCGGTGCAAGAAGGACGTAGGTATAAACATCTTCGCCCCACCAGGAATCATCCCAATTCCTTCGGTTTTGCTGTACCAGGTTCTCGTAGGAGAGCAGGATATCAAACTTAAAGTGAGAATTTTGTGGGATGGATTCAACAATCCCTGTGATCACATAATCGGTATGACCATCAATTTTAATGACTTTTCCGATGGGATTATCATCGCCAAAATATTTCCGGGCGCATTCTTCTGTTAAAACAGCATGACCAGGTGCCAAGAGGCTGGAGTCTGCCACCCCTTCTATCAGAGGAAATGAAAAGATATCGAAAAATGATGATTGTGCATACAGCAGGTTTCTTTCTTTAATGATTTCGTCGGGATCATCCCCGTACTTTACAAGACTTTCTGTACGATAGAAGCGTGTATAATCCAGAACTTCAGGAAATTCCTTCACCATTTCCCTTCCTATGCGCTTTGATCCGGCCGCAGAGTGTTGCTCAAGAACATCTTCTTCGTACAATAAATAATCCACCCTGTAAATATCATTTGCATTCTTGTGAAAGGTATCGTATGAAGTCTCTGTTTGTATCCAGAATATGATGAGTGTAAATGCAGTGATCCCAATGATTAGACCAAGAAGATTTATGATGAAATATGACTTGTTGAACATCAGAGTCCTGATGGTTTGCTTAAGATAGATTCGGAGCATCGCGTTGCCTGGTTTTATAACAGTACATATTACGGCATTCTTTAGCGGAAATCAAGGAAAATCAATCATTGGAATTAAGATTCCGGAAGAAATCTAACGACATAAGTCGATGAGTTTTCCGGAATTGACCGGGGAATGATATAGACATATTGTCTTTTTAGAAGAGATGTGTCAGTTTAGAAGCCTACAAAATGGAAACGAGAAAAAGTAAATTGACAACATCAGAAAAAGTGTATTAAATAATACACATGTCGATTTCGAATAAAACTATTATTAACTCACTAATCCATTAGCTATGAAGAAACTTCTACTCTATTTTGCTGCACCGGCACTATTGTTTGGTGCATTTTTCCTGCTGAGCAGTACCTCACCAACACCCCTTCGAGGGGCTCCGGATGACGGGGCAGCTGAGGCAGAATTTGTCGGATCGGCTGCATGCGCGGGGTGCCATGCATCTCATTATAACGATTGGATTGCCTCGGGCCATCCATATAAATTTACAATTGTTACCGACGGCGTTGAACCCACTTATCCTGCAGAGGCCATTAACTTTCAGTCACAGTACATGGACAGCCTGGGCGACGGATCTCACACCTGGGATAATATCGCCGGTGTTATCGGCGGCTATGGATGGAAGGCCAGGTTTGTTGGAACGGACGGACATATTGTTGGTACTCTAAACAGTGCTTTCTCAACCGGTCTGGGTCATAACCAGATGAATTTCTTCGGAGGGGAGGACCATGGCTGGGTGAACTATCACCCTGGTGATGAGAAGATCTATAACTATGGATGTTTCAAATGCCATACCACCGGAGGCGATACAGCCAGCAGCTGGCTGGCAGGGGTAGATGATCTGGGAACCTTTACTGAAGGCGGAATTGGCTGTGAAAGCTGCCATGGACCCGGAGGTGACCACATTAACACCATGTCGGCAGATGACATTGACCTGGTATATGAATTTGCCCACCTGGACAATGCATTGGGTGGCCTGGAGCGAAATGGAACAGTTCAAACTCCTGATCCTGCAGGTGATGATGTGAATTTCCTGTGTGGAACCTGTCACAACAGGGGGTATACCAACAAGATTGATGCAAGCGGTGGATTCATCAAACACCATGAGCAATGGGACGAGATGGCATCCAGCATTCATATGGATAGTGACATGGATTGCAATACTTGTCACAACCCGCATAAAAGGGTAATCTGGGACGGCGATGGAATTATCAAGAACTGTGGTGAATGCCACAGCACCCAGGTGGCTACCGTGAACCATGGTGCAAGTGCAACTTGCCTCGATTGCCATATGCCTTATGCAGCAAAATCGGGAACCCAGCGTGGAGATAGCGGCTATAAAGGTGATGTACGTTCACACCTGCTCGCGATCACTGTGGATACTGCTTCCATGTTCACAGCGGACGGAAGTGCCGTCAGGGACGACAACGACAGGAAAGCATCTCTGAGTCCGGCTTATACATGCCTGGGCTGTCACAATGATGATGCAGAGGATGCGATTCCCGACAAAACCCTGGAGGAGGCAGTAGCCGGAGCAAAAGGGATGCATTGGACAACCGGTGTTTCTATTAAAAACAAGCTCCGAATGGGCCTTTACCCGAATCCTTCAAACGGAGCTGTTCAGATCAGGGTGAACCTGATAAGCGACACGGAGGTTTCTATGAGCATATATAGTGCAACGGGACAAGTTATTTATTCAGAATCCGGAAAAACCTATCCTTCTGGAAGTCAGATAATATACTGGGATGGAAAGACCAGTTCCGGAGAAGAGGTAAAGGCAGGTTACTATTTTGTGAAAGTCACTTCTGGTAGTTTGACTTCCGTAGATAAACTGATAATGATTAAATAAGATTTCATAACTGAAGAGTATATCTAACCCTAGGACGAGGCCATCTTGTGAATATCATGGGATGGCCTTTTCCATTTTTTTATGCCTGATTAAGCAATTCCGTTAATCTGAAGTCAGTGCTCCGAAACTAGGCCAGGATTAATCCAGACCTCTAATGTGATTTTTTGATGAACTGTCACCATGATTACATATAGGTGACAATGAATTGCTTAGAAAAATTGTAGTTTTGAAGGTAGGGTATAGGTTCACTTGTGCGGTATACATTATATACCTATCCTTAACCAAAGCTAAATGTTATGAAAAAAGTAAGCCTGCTACTTGGAATTGTACCTATTCTGGGAATCCTATTCTCAACGGGGTGTCAGAAAATCAGTAATGATCAAACAGGTGATGAGCAGGGTCGTCTTGTCATCAAACTTACAGATGCTCCATTTCCCATTAATATGATTGATGCCGCAACGGTAAATATCGTGAAGGTGGAGATTCGCAAAAAGAGTGAGGGAGAAGAGTTGGGATATCCATATATTACCCTGACAGAGGAACCCATGGAATTCAACCTCCTTGATTTAAGAAATGGCATTACTGCTGAACTGGTTGATTTGGAAGTCGACTCCGGCAACTATGATCTTATCCGGCTTTATGTGGATGAGGCCAGTCTGACAGTCAAGGAGGGTGACACCTACTCCCTGAAGGTTCCCAGTGGTGCGCAGACCGGCATCAAGGTTTTTATTGAACCTGACTTACATGTTGAAGGCGGATTAACTACGGATGTATTGCTGGACTTCAGTATTGATAAATCCTTCATCCTGAAAGGGAATACCAAAAGTCCAGCCGGAATCAAAGGCTTCAATTTCAAGCCTGTGATCAGAGCTGTGAATATAACTACTGCCGGAACAGTAGAGGGACTGGTCACTGATCCTGCTTCTGTTTTATTGGAGGAAGCTTCCGTCTGGATCATCCAGGATTCAGATACAATTACCTCTGCATCAACCGTTGAAGGATACTATGCCATGCCTGGAATTCCGGCTGGATTCTATACGGTAGAAGCCACAAAAGAAGGATTCGATACGGTCACAGTTGAAGGTGTGGAGATGGTAGCTGGAAACATCACAGTACAGGACTTCACCCTTACTCCTGAGGAAGAAGAGTAGTCTGAATATATCTTCATAGTACAGAGAAGCCCGTTCATTTTTTGGACGGGTTTTATTGTTTTAATTAAACTATCTGCGTGATTTTGAGTCAGAAATAGTAAATTGTTATGTATTAGAAGCTCCCTATGTTGCTTAAAAAAATATCACTACTGTTTGCCTTTCTCAGCCTGCTGATCTCTTCTCTCCATGCCCAGTACAATCCTTACGGTCTGCCTAACATCAGAAACTACCACTTTGCACAAACAGGGGGAAGTGAACAGAACTGGTGTATTACCCAGGACCACAGAGGGGTCATTTATGTGGGAAACGACGCCAATGGAATCCTGGAATTTGATGGCAGCACCTGGCGTACCATTCCGGTTCCCGATAGTGTCGGAGTAAGATCTCTTGTTACCGGGGAGGATGGTGTGGTATATGCAGGACTGGAAGGAGACTTTGGAAGGCTGGAACCCGATAATATAGGCAGCCTTCATTTTCGTTCCTTGCTGGACTCTCTTACAAAAGAAAACTATCCCGATATTATTATCTGGAAAACTTACTACCAGGAACATAAGGTATATTTCTGCAGCACGGAAGCTATTTTTGTGTTTGATCCTGCCAGCCAGGAAATGTCTGTCATTTTCACCCCTGAGCTTGGTTTTTTATCTTATTTCATTAATTCTGAACTATATACATCTGACTATGAGTCCGGACTGATGAAGTATGATGGCGATGATTTTGTCGGCATTCCCGGATCTGAATTCTTCAGGGAGAAGAACATATCCGGACTTGTGGCTCTGGACCCACAGACCTTCCTGGTGGGCACCTATTTCTATGGATTGTATCTTCTGGACCTTGAAGAGGGAAGCGTCGATAGCAGCTTTGTGAATTCCGCCGTAATGCAGGAATTAGCATCAAATATGCTGGTGAGTCTGACCAGAGATGACAATTATATATACGTGGGGACCAAGGATAAAGGTCTGATTGTTCTTGACACCCTTGGTGAAGTAAGAGAGATCATCTCCGAGGATCAGGGTATGCTGGACAATACAGTTGCACAGGTTTATACCGGTTCTCAAGGCACCGGGGAACACTCTATCTGGATTGCACACTGGAAAGGTATAAGCCGGGTCGATCTTAAAAGTCCGTTCCGAACGCAATCCATAGGACCAAGATCCATGGGGATGGATGGCAGGGGCCAAGGTGATTTGATCACCGATATGGTAGAATTTGACGGAGAGATATTTGTCTCTACCCTGGGAGGAATCCATCGCCGTCCCTACCAAAGCGAACGTCCCCGGTTCAGAAACATCCGGGGCGTCCGGGATGAGATAAATGATCTTCATGTGGTACAGCCCTCAGCCGGTTTATCATATTTAGTGGCCTCCGGGAGCGATAAGACTTATGTCTATGATCAGAATTTAAGGGAAAGCACCCTGGCGGTTGGCGGAGTAAAAGTGCTTACTGATCCGGATAATCCTGCCATTTTCTATACCGGCAATTTCGATTTTCATGGCTTTCAATACAGCAACGGTACGTGGAAGGAGATCCTGAAGGTGGAGCTTTCGGAACGAATAAATCAAATGTGCCTGGACACGTATTCCTATGTTTGGATTTCCACACGGAATGGTTTACTCCGCCTGGATGCTATCGGGGAACAGGACATGGAACTCATACGCTTTAACAACGAGCAGGGTCTGCCCGAAGAGGAAAATCTGAAGGTGTTCAAAGATCCGGTGAACCAGGAGTTACTGGTAGGTAGCTCCAATGGATTCTACCGTTTCGATTACCAGAATAATCGTTTTTCGCCTGATACTTCCTATAACAGTATATTACCCGAGGGGAAGAACAGCATCCTAACTGTTCACAAGGGGGCAAATGACCTTTACTGGTTTTCTTTTGACAATGAATTCAGGGGCTGGAGCACTCTGGCTACCAAGCTGACAGCAGGTGGTTTTCAAACTATATACAACCGTTCATTCAGAGCTTTATCTTCAAGGGCACCCACCCATGTTTTCTTTAACGATTCCAAGGATCAGCTCTGGTTCTCCAAATCCAATGAGCTGTTTCATTTTGATGAAAGCCTGGTAAGAGACACAAAAGATTCCTTCGACGTACTAATGAGAAGAGTCAGCATACTGGGCGACTCAATATTGTTCAATGGTTCCAATTATCTCATGGATACATCCGGTCGGATCCAGCCATATGATGAACAGATGGAAAAGAGCCTGCCCAGCCTTAAGCATATATACCGCGATGTTTCCTTCACCTGGTCGGCTCCCTATTTCAAACAGGAGAATCAGATCCGCTACAGTTACTTTCTGGATGGGTTCAGCAGCGAGTGGTCCGATTGGAGCTGGGGCAGGTCGGTTAAAATCAACAATCTGAAACATGGCAGGTATGTGATGCAGGTTAAAGCCAGGAATGCCTATGGCGAAGAGAGCCCCGCTGCAAGATACGCATTCACCATCTTACGACCCTGGTATGCCACCGTCACGGCCATTCTTATTTACATCATTCTGATCACCTCTCTGGCAGTTTTTGTGATCCTATATACCAGGAGCCTCAAATCAAGAGCCGAGCTTCTTGAAAAGCAAAATAAAGAGATAGAGCTTCAGAAAAGAGAACTGCAAAACCTGAACGAAGAGGTAACTGCACAACGTGATGAAATTGAGGCTCAGCGAGACTCCATTTCGAATCAGAAAGAGCTGATCGGCCAGCAAAACAGAGCCATGACCGATAGCATACATTACGCCCGCAGGATCCAGGATGCGGTGATGCCTGCCCCGGAGGTCATGCGCTATCTCTTACCCAAGCATTTTGTGTTCTACAGGCCCCGTGACATCGTAAGCGGCGATTTTTTCTGGGTGGATAAACGGGATGAAACGGTGCTGATTGCAGTGGCCGATTGTACAGGTCACGGGGTGCCAGGCGCTTTTATGAGCATGCTGGGCATCTCCTTGCTGAATGAAATATCCAGTAAGTACGGCGATCAACCCACCAATGAGCTTATGGATGAGTTACGTGACCAGCTGATTGCGGCTCTGGGACAAACCGGCGACAAGTACGAAGCCAGGGACGGCATGGAGATGGGGCTTGTGGCCATCAATACGAAAACCAGGGAGATCCAGTTTACAGGAGCAAACCACCATCTCTACACATTTCAGAAGGGCGAACTTGTGGTCATCAAGGGCGACCGCATGCCTGTTGGAATCCACGCCATGAGCAGTACACTCTTTTCGACCCACTCCCTGAAGCTGAG
>Ga0255382_10104_pt1 | contig 11780 bp, 13 predicted proteins | sample ANMaggSeSYBR01H9_FD_182101 | JGI IMG/M metagenome (GOLD analysis project Ga0255382, IMG submission 182101) | Sediment cell enrichment communities from methane seep in Santa Monica Basin, California, United Staets - ANME aggregate JGI... | ecosystem: Environmental > Aquatic > Marine > Cold seeps >... | reverse complement strand
GCCTACGAGAAGAGAAGGTTTTCCATATGCCTTGCTCGAAGCAGCAGCAATGGAATTACCAGTTATTGCGACTAAAGTTACCGGCTGTGTTGACGCTGTTTCCGATGGCGTTTCAGGAATACTTGTAAATGTTGATGATGCGACGGAACTTTATGAAGCAATATTAAAACTTGCTATAGACCACGATTTGCGAAATAAATTTGGAAAGAAAGGTCGAAAACGAGTTGAAAAACTATTTGATTCAAAACGATTAATTAACGAACATATTCAGCTTTATGAAAAAATCTCAAATAAACCAAACAATTAAGCCTTTATCAAAATCATATTCATCGCAAATTGCCCAACTTCATATTCAGGGTATTTCAGCCGGTTTTATCAGTTCGCTTGGTATCGATTTTGTAACCGTTCTTTACGAAGCAATCGCTGAAGATGAAAATAGTTTTGGTTTTGTAGCAGTTGAAGATGATAAGGCGTTAGGTTTTGTTGCTTTTTCAACAAATCTGTCAAAGCTATATAAACATGTAGTTTTCAAAAAAGGCTTTAATTTTGGTTTTATCTTAGCCAAAAACATGCTTTCTATTCAAAACATCAAAAAGATATGGGCTAACATTTTCTATCCAAAGAAGATGAAACAAATGAACCTGCCCGATGCCGAGCTTTTATCAATTGTGGTTTCGCCGGAGGGACGCGGCAAAGACATTGCAAAGCAGTTAATTGAAAAAGGTTTTATCAAATGTGCTAATCGCGGCATTGACAGAGTAAAAGTACTTGTCGCGGCAGACAACAAGCTCGCCAATAAGCTTTATCGAAAATGTGGTTTTGAGTTGCATTCGCAGATATTCAACCACGGAGTAAAAAGCAATATATACGTAACACAAATACCGTGTCATTTTTCGGGGCCTTCTGCCCGGCGGCAAACCCATTCTGGACGCCATTGATTCGTTTGACCTGTTTCTCAACGCCACCGCCTCCGAGGGATTACCGCGTGTTGTGATATACGCACCGCGTATGGGAATTCCCGCGAGCGAAACCGTAACATTTTATCGTAAGATTATTTACCCGCGTACTAACGGGAAAATTCAATTATGAGCACTATATATGCAATGAGTCGCGGCTGTCCGTGTATCGCAAGTGATGTCGCGGGAACGGGGGAACTGCTGGAACAAAAGTACCTGGTTCCGCCCCATGATGTGGATGCGCTGGCGGCAACAATATCGCGAGTGCTGAACGACGCGAAAGGAATGGCCGAGGCCGTGGAACACAATGTCCGCATAGCGCACAGTTATACCGCTGACGTACTTGATCCGAGGCGTAAGGCCCTTTACCAGGCCCTCCGCGAACGAACCGAAAAATACCTGGCCGAATTAAAATAAACTGGAATCATCAACAACAAAACCAAACATATTTTGCTGAACCCTTACTAACCAACAAGTACCAGCCCTAAGAGAATTATGCATCTGGCCCGGGCCACGCTGATGATGTGCCAGTTTTTGGTGCCCGTGATCGAGGCCCAGAAAAAGAAAGGGCATTATGTATGTGTATGTGGTTCGGACGATCCCGATGCTCAAAGGCTAAGGGCCAGCGGCATCGATGTGTTCTGCCATCATCTTCAGCGCAGTCTGAATCCCTTTGCCATCGTCAGGGAAATATTCCGGATAAAAAAAATACTCATCGAGCAGCGTATTGACGTGATTATCTGTCATACTCCTTTGGGTGGTGGTGTTGGCCGAATCGCGGCCCGACTGGCGAAAACACCTACCGTTATTTATTTCGCGCATGGTATAACGTGTGCTCCGGGCCAAAACAGACTGAAATGGCTGTTCTGGTACGGTATTGAAAAGTTACTGGGCAAATTGACCGACGCGATTCTGGTTATGAATAGTTACGACGAAAGGCTGTGTAAAGACCATCATTTCATTAAGAACACTAACAAGGTTTTACGCGTGCCTGGTATGGGAGTAAATCTGGATAAATTCCAGTTTGAGTCTGACATTGCGGCCGGAGATCAAATTGAAAAGGAATTGCATATTCCCGAAGGCAAAAAAATACTGCTTAGTATCGCGTACCTGATACCCCAGAAGGGTGTTTTTGTTTTTCTGGATGCTGCGCGGGAAATCTGCGCTCGACGGGATGACATGTATTTTTTATTGGCCGGTAAAGGCCCCTTCATGGAAAAGCTTCAGGCCCAATCCCGCGAATATAAACTGGAAAAGTATTTTAAGCTGCTGGGTTGGCGTAATGACATTCATAAGTTGATGCGTGCGGCTGATATTTTTGTTCTGCCCACCTGGTACTTTGAGGGACTGCCGGTCTCTATACTTGAGGCTATGGCTTGTGGCAAACCGGTTATCGCGACTCGGCACAGGGGTTGCGAAGACGCTGTGCTTGATGACCGAACAGGTTTTCTGGTACCCGTTAAACAGGTCGGTCCTTTGGTGGAAAAAATGGAATTACTCGCTGACGATCAGTCCTTGCGGGAAAAATTCGGCCGCCATGGCCGGAAACGCATCGAGAAGGAATTCGAGATTAAATATTGTACCGATAAAATTCTAACTGCCATTGAAAAAGCCACTGTATTTTCTGATAAAGATAAAGCATAATGAAATCCAGAAAGAGGCTGTTAAGCTGCGTAATATGCTGTAGGAGTTGATATGATGGTATCGCAAAATGATATTGAAACAATCAAACAGCTTTCCAGTAAATACAATGCCCAAAAAGTTGTTTTGTTTGGTTCTTCTCTGAACTCACAGCAGGAAGGTCATGATATCGACCTTGCTGTTGAAGGAGTTGCGCCAAAAGACTATTATCGATATTGTGGCGAGCTTATGATGGCTCTTGCCAAGCCGGTTGATATTGTTGACCTTTCTGTACCGTGCAAGTTTGTCGATATTGTCTTGGAAGAAGGTATTGTACTCTATGGTTGACCTTTTCGTTTTGTTCCGATATATCGGGATTGACATTTTGCTGTATATCGTGTATATTATACCCATTGGGTATGATTTAATTGTATTGCCCGTCTTGCAGATCGATAGTACTAAATAAGTTACGAATTGACTAACCTGGCATTTTCAAGTTTTAGGTGAAATTATAAATAGCATTACCGTTACAAATGCGTGCAAAAAGCTATACAAACTTCTGGAGTAGGTGCAAGAGTCTCATGAGCCGATTATTATAACCGGAAAACGAGGCTCCGGTGTATCGAAAAAACATTAAAGGGGATATTTCTAAAAGAAACATTACAAACTCCGATATACACCCATAATTTGCGGCGGTTGGCAAAGCGGCTAAGCTTTTATGAAGAGTTGAGTCAAGAGCAAACCGATCAGCTTGACCGGCTAAATGTCTATTATATTGAATCTCGCTATACAGAAACTTTGGAGGAAATGAAAAAGGCTATTGGCCAGGATGAGGCTCAGGATATACTTAAAGAATGTAAGGATATGATAGAATGGCTCGAAGCTTACAAGAAGTAAAAAAAACGGTTGAAAAATTTAGCGAATATGTCAGTGGGCAACTGCCTGTTAAAAAAATATTGCTGTATGGCTCCTACGCTAAAGGCACCGCGCGAACTGATAGCGATATTGATGTTGCGGTTTTTCTCGATTACCCTGACCATAAAAGACGATTGGAGCTTGCCGCAAAGTTATTCCACTTTGCCGGAGATGTTGATGTCGAAATTGAACCCAAATGCTTTTTTTGGGATGAATACAATAACTGTCTTCAGGGCAGCATACTTGCTGAAATACTGAATACCGCAATTGAAGTGAGAAGTCAGCACTGATTTTATTGTCTGTACTTTCTGATAAAGATAAGGTATAATAAATATTATCGGGAGTGAGAGCCTGCGATATTTTCAGAGGCAGCAATATGGAATAATCTGCCTTTTTATTATGACGAGAATAAATATATGAGCCGGAATATTACAAAACCGAAATATTTAACCAGTCTAAACGCCATAGAGGGTCTCGCTGAGCGCGAACGGACCCGGTTGGCCCAGGTTACGGATAAATATAAATTCCGCGCCAACGAATATTATTTATCACTGATCGACTGGAACGATCCGAACGATCCGATCCGGAACCTGATCATTCCAAATATGCACGAACTGGATGAATGGGGACAGCTTGATCCCTCCAACGAATGCGCATACAGTATTATGCCCGGCCTGGAGCACAAATACGATTCCACCGCCCTGCTTTTGATCAGTAGTGTATGCGGCGGTATTTGCCGCTATTGTTTTCGCAAGCGAATGTTTATTAACAAAAACGAGGAAATCCTCACTGACCTGCCCGCCGCGATACGTTATATTGATAAACATAAAGAGATAACCGACGTGTTGGTAACCGGCGGCGACCCACTTGTATTGAGTACGAACAAGCTAATCAGGATTATTAACACCCTTAAAGAAATTGAGCACGTCAGGATAATTCGCATCGGTACAAAGATGCCGGCCTTTGATCCCTATCGTATTATGGAAGATAGAGAATTACTGGACCTGTTCGAGAGTGTCAGTAATAAGGATAAACAATTATATATCATGGTCCATTTTAATCACGTGCGGGAAATTACCGACGCAGCAGTTAAGGCCGTCGATGCCCTGCGGAAGACCGGGGCCGAACTGGCCAATCAAACCCCACTGATCAGAGGCATTAACGATAACCCGCAGGCTATGGCGGATTTGTTTCGGACGCTCTCATTTATTGGCGTGCCGCCCTATTATGTCTTTCAATGTCGCCCGGCCTCCGGCAATAAAGGTTATGCCGTACCTCTTGAGGAAGGCTATGAAATCATCGAGCAGGCCAATTCGATTGTTTCCGGACTGGCCAAGCGAGCGCGTTTCACCATGTCCCATACGACAGGCAAGATTGAAGTTGTGGGACTGACCGCGTCCCACATCTTTTTAAGATATCATCGCACCGCCGACAATGCCGACAGCGGCCGATTCCTTATCTACGAGCGCAACCCGGCGGCCTACTGGCTGGATGACTACAAGAATCCCGTTGAAACCTTTCCGGTCGAGCGGTATTGTAAATAAAAGACGTGGGAGAAAAAACGCCCTTTTCCCATCCCCTCATCCCCCCATTTTCTCATCTACTCATCTCCTCATTTACTCGTCCACTTGTTCCCTCGTCCCCTAGTTTACCCATTACGGTATTACCTGATTCAGCGGATAAGTAAATATCCCCGAAGCGCCCATTTTTTTCAATTTTGGTACAAGATCACGGGCAGTGTCCTCTTCCAGAATTACTTCCAGGGCTATAAAATTCTCATCCTTCAGATGGTTGATGGTAGGGGATTTTTCGGCGGGCAGCAGTTTAATAATTTCGTCGATTTTATCGCTGGGCAGGTTTAACTTCAACCCCACCTTTTCCCTTCCTTCGATCGCACCTTGCAGCAGTAACGCGATCGCCTCAATTTTTTCCCGCTTGAAATCATCCTGCCATGCCTGCCTATTAGCTATGAAGCGGGTTGTGCTGGTCATTAGTGTGTCGATGATCCGCAGGTTGTTGGCTCGCAGGCTCGAACCGGTCTCGGTAATCTCTACAATGCCGTCCAGCAGGCGAGCTTTTACTTCTGTTGCACCCCAGGAGAACTCCACCTTCACATCGATATTTTTCCGGGCGAAGTATTCGCGGGTAACGTTCACCAGTTCAGTCGCTATGATCTTTCCCTGTAAGTCCTCAATCTTTTGCACCGGAGATTCGTTGGGAACGGCCAGCACCCAGTGAGCCGGCTGAGCAGTCGCCTTGGAATAAATCAACTCGCACACTTCTATCACATCGGATTTATTTTCGCATATCCAGTCTTTACCCGTCAGGCCGGCATCCACTACGCCGTCCTCAACATAACGGCTCATCTCCTGAGCGCGAAACATTACCGCGCTAAGCTCGGAATCGTCCAATGATGGGAAGTAACTGCGCGCCGACAACTGTATTTTAAATCCCGCTCGGCGAAAAAGATCAAAGGTTGAATCCTGCAAACTGCCCTTCGGCAAACCGAGTTTAACTTGCTTGTCCAATAGTTACCTCCGTAAATTATATATGCAATACATGGTTGTATCGCCGTAATTTTTCAATTACCGGATTTCTTCTTCTTTGTCTGCTTGGCGGTCTTTTTCTTTGTTCCTTTTGTACTCTTTTTGGCCGATTTCGCCGTGCCTTTCGCCACGCTGGTGTGTTTGACTCGGAAATTATCGGCTCGTCGCCGCAGAAGGGCGTAGATTTTCCGGTTCCGGCTGGCGGAAATCTGCCGTTCAAGAAAGCCTTGTACGTTTGCCACAGTAGCATTAGCGGGCACAACATTTTCCGCACGTAACATTTGTAACATTTGTTTGTGTACAGGGAAGGCGTGGGCTCCGATACTCAACAACATTACACGGGCCACTATATAAGCGTTAGCACCCTCTAATGACTCAAAAAATGCCTTGGCTTGCCGCTTGCTGCCCTCACGCAGGTCATCCAGGCTCAAACTGTCACGCGCATTATAAGTCTGTTTGAGTAAACTGATAATCTGCCGGGCAACCTCTTTGCTTTGGGGATACCCTTTGCCCAGAATGTCCGCCACTTCCTCGGCATGGCTGACGCGTAATTCGTTAAAATCAACAAAATAATGCCGCATCCGACTAAGTCCAAGCCGGGCTTTATTTTCTGTAGTAACTGCTGAGAGACATGCCATCACCATTGCGGTACAGGGATCGATCAGATCCGTTTTTAGTGTGGTGCCCGCCTCACGATTTACGCGGTTACACAATTTTTTCAGACGAGGGGCATATTCAATACTGTCTTTCATAACAAGACTCCGAGTTATTCGATCAACGGTTTTTCATCTTCCTGTGAGGTAAGATGAACATTTTCCGCTGCTAACTGGTTGATTATATTTAAAACTTCAGAACCTTTCTTCAGCGAATCGTCCAGTGTGAAATTCAGGATGGGGCAGGATCGGGTACTCAGAACACTCGCCAGGCGTGATTGAATAAAGCCAGCGGCATGCTGGATCGCCTGTGTACTGAGTTGTTGTTGCTTTGTGTCAATACCGATGATACTCAGATATATATGGGCCGTACTAAAATCGGCCGCTACTTTTACCCGTGTCACACTGATCAGTCCTCGAATGCGGGGATCGGATAGCTGGTTTTGGATTACCTCACTGACGGTATCCCTGATTGTTCGGCTGACTTTCTCCAACCTTCGAGACATAATCTTTACACCGTTTCAATATTATAATCGACCAGAGTCAGTTGGGGGATACTCCGCACGAAATTTACGATTTCGTCCAGGGCCGAGTTGACAAATCTGCTTTTATTGGCTACCAGAGCCACACCTAAAATCGCTGTTCGAATACTGTCGTTGTGCCCCACCTCCGCGATGGAAACATTATACTTGTTTCGGATTCGGTCTTTGAGACTTTTGATGATTCTTCTTTTATCCTTGAGCGTCATCGCCTCGAATACACTTACCTGAATAGTCATTATGCCAATAATCATTGATTATACGCACCGCGTATAGGAATTCCCGCGAGCGAAACCGTAACATTTTGTCGTAAGATAACTTACCCGCGTACTAACGGGAAAATTCAATCGTGAGCACTATACAAGGATAACTTTTGACGCCGGCGTCAGGTTTAGCGCACCCTGTGGCCAACGTAAAACCCTTACAACTTTCTCATTTTTGTGCTTATTCTTAATCTGTGCAATCTGCGGATTATTTTTTATCTTCTCTTTTCTGTCTTTCTCACCACTCACAACTCATTTATACTATTCCACCGAATCGAGTGTGCGGCTGATTTCAACCAGTTCGTAGGCTTCGAGCACGTCGCCGTTTTTTAAATCGTCGAACCTTTCCAGTTTAATTCCGCATTCCAGGCCGCTGCGGACTTCGTTGACGTCGTCCTTGACCCGGCGTAACGATTCGATCGGATTATTATCACGAATCACTACACTATCACGAATTACACGTAAACGGGCGGAACGCTGAATCTTGCCTTCACTTACTATGCAGCCGGCAATCACGCCGACTCGTGAAACACGAAATATCTGCCGCACTTCGGCGCGGCCGAGCGGTTTCTCTTCGATCCGGGGTTTGAGCATTCCTTCCAGTGCCTTTTTCATATCCTCGCTGATCTGGTAAATAACACGATACAGGCGAATTTCCACTCCTTCGCGCTCGGCCAGACTTCGGGCATGTTCGTCGGCGATCACCTGGAAACCGATAATGATAGCATTGGATACCTGGGCCAGCAGCACATCGCTTTCGGTGATGCCACCTACTGCCGCGTGCAGAATCCGCACAGCCACCTCGGACGTATTCATTTCCATAATCGTATTGCGTAAAACGTCCACCGAACCCTGAACATCGGCACGGACGATAACGTTCAATTCTTTCAGTTCACCGGCGGCAATCTCGCTGAAAAGATTTTCCAGCGTAATCTGGCGACGATGCAGCAGGGCTTTTTCCCGGCGTCGGCTCCGCTGTTCCTCGGCGATCTCGGCTGCCTGGGATATACTGCCCGGAACAAAAAACCGGTCCCCGGCGATTGGAACTTCGTCCAGACCAGTAATCTCAACTGGTGTCGAAGGCCCTGCTTCTGTCAATGATGCTCCGGCGGTGTCCGTAATCGAGCGGACTCGGCCGTGGGAGGAACCGCTTACAACAAAGTTACCGGGCTTGAGGGTGCCGTCTTTGACCAGCAAAGTAGCCACAACCCCCTGTTTGGTGGTCATTTCCGCTTCCACTACCCAACCCGTTGCCGGGCCGTCTGTAGCGGCGGTTAAATGTCTCAGTTCCGCCACGTATTCCAGGTGATCGAGAAGGTCTTCGATGCCTTCACCGCTGGCAGCGCTGGTTCGTACAACTTCCGTATCACCGCCCCACTCAGCGGGAACCAACTCATGCTCCGACAGCTGACCCAGAACACGATTTTCATCTACGTTCGGGAGGTCCATCTTGTTCAGAGCCACCACAATGGGAACATCGGCCGCTTTCGCGTGATTGATGGCTTCTTCAGTCTGAGGCATAACCCCGTCGTCGGCTGCCACCACCAGCACTACCATATCTGTAATGTTGGCACCGCGGGCACGCATCTGAGTAAAGGCTTTATGCCCCGGCGTATCTAAAAACGTTATTTGTCGCTTACCGTCGTTGTAAAGATAAGAGCCTATATGCTGTGTAATCCCGCCCGCCTCGCCGCTGGTTACACTCGATTTGCGAATGCGATCTAATAGAGAGGTCTTGCCGTGATCCACATGCCCAAGGAAGGCCACGATGGGAGGCCGGGGAACCTGCGAACGCTGCGTGATTTCCTGATCAAAGTCTTTTTGAAGTTGATCCCAAAGCAGAGCTTTTTCTTCAACTGTCAGTTCCACCCCGAAATCCATCGCTATGGTCATTGCGGCCTCGGCTTCCAGTACTTCATTAATGGTTGCCATCACTCCCATTTCCATCAGTTTGCTGATAATTTCAGGGGCTCGAATCCCGATGGCGGCACTGAGTTCTTTAACCGTAATCGGTTCCTGCACGGCAGCTTTTTCGATCCGGTGGGGTTCTATGACGCCTAACCCGGCGGCTGTGTCTTTCTTGGCCAGTTGCCGTTCTCTGCGATGCAGCATGGTGCCCGATGCCTTGGCCAACCGCTGCTGTCTTTCCAGCAGGTCTTGATTTCCCCATTCGTGTGGGGCAATATATTCAGACTCATACTTACGGCCTGCTCGTCGCCGCTGTGTCCGAGGCTTAGCCTGCTTGACATCTTTATTGCCGGTTTCTTCCTCACCACCGTGATGTTTGCGTCGTCGCCGTCCGCTCGTACTGGCACCTCCGCCTCGAGTGGTACTGGTTGTGGACGTATCCGCTGCCGAGGCTGCCGCGATTTTCCGCGGCTTACGCGGGGCAGGCCGAGTGGGGATGATCTCCATCGGCACGGTACGCAATACCTTTGGGCCTTGAAGTACCGCAGGTGCCGGCACAAAAGGAACAGGTGCTTTGGGCGTCACCTGCGGAATTGGGGTAATCGTATCTATAACAATGGGCCCTTTTTGTTCCGGTTCGTCTAAAGGCCCTTCTGTGGATTTTTCCCCGGCTTGGTCCTTGTCTGTCTTTTTCTTTGCCGCTGCTTTCTTTTTTGGTTCTTTTGTTTCCGGTTCTTCTTCGGCCGCTACCGCTTCGACTTTAGTGTCTTCCCCTTCCAGCTTTATTTCTTTGGGGCTTTTACGTTTGGGCTTATCTGATGTCTTGGCCTTTGTGGGCATAGTAACCACTTGAGCCTCGATTGTGGCTGCGGTTTCTTCCTGACTTTCGGCCTCCACAGGTGCCTCTATTACTGCTACACCAACCGCCGTAACCGATTCCTGTTCATCTTCGGCTTTTACTTTTTTCTTCCTAGACCGAGGCTTCTTACTCTTAACCTTCTCAAGGTCCACTGGCGCCGTCGTTTCGATCGTCGTGGCGTTGTCGCCGGTGGTGAACCATTCTCGGATAGTCGCTTCCAGACCGGCCGAAAGAGTACTCATATGGTTTTTAACAACAATACCTTCGGCCTGGCACTTTTCCACGACCGCGGTGCTTTTGACTTGCAGTTCTTTTGCCAGTTGAAAAATTCGTTTGGCCACTCAATGAACTCCGGACTAAATTATTATTTCCTGTTATTTATAACTAATTAATCTTCATACTCGTATCTTTATCGTCGGACGTTTCCGGCAACTCTTTTTCCGATTCTGTTTGATCCGGTGCGGGCAACGAATCGGAGGGTTCTGTCGAGGACGTCTCAACGTCTATCGGTTCAGAGGATAACAGAGAAGCTAATCCGGAGTCCTTTTTGCCGGACATAATCTCTGTCGGACCTGCTGATTTATTATCTTTATTTTCCTGAGCCAACACTTCCTGGGCGGCCGTACCTGCTTTCTTGCTTTCCGCCAGACGGTGTGCTTCCTGCCCGGACGCCTTGACCATATTGACAGCCAATTCCTCCTCTATCTCCAGCGACTGAACCAGTGGTTCGGCTCCTATCTCTTCCATATCCAGTACTGATATCACTCCCAGTGCCATAACCTTATCGATAAGGGTATCGTCAACACCTTCCACGCTTCGCAACGTCTTAATCAGCGATTCGATTCCCTGAGTGTATTCGGTTGGTGTCAGGATGTCGATGTCCCAGTTAGTCAGCCGGGCCGCCAGCCGTACATTCTGGCCGCGCTTGCCGATAGCCAACGACAGTTGGTCTTCGCTTACTACCACGGTCGCCCGGTTAAGCTCGAAGCACAGTGCGATCTCGCGTATTTCTGAGGGCCGCAGGGCGTTGCCGATGAATACTTGTGAGGATTCATTCCAGCGGACGATGTCTATCTTTTCGCCGCCGAGTTCATCGACAATATTTTTGATCCGGCTGCCTCGCACGCCTACGCACGCCCCCACCGCATCGACTTTGCCGTCTATGCTGGTTACCGCCACTTTACTGCGATAGCCCGCTTCTCGCGCCAGGGCCTTAATTTCTATAACCTTTTCGGCTACCTCCGGAACTTCCTGTTCGAACAGTCGGCGAATGAAGTCCGGATGGCTACGGGAGAGAATGATTTTTATATGGTTCGGCACTTCCTTAACTTCATAGATCATCGCACGAATTCGTTCTCCGGGATGGGGCGTTTCGCCGGGAATCTGTTCACTGCGGGGCAGTATGGCCTCAGCACGGCCCAGATTGACTATTGTGGTCCCTCCTTCATGCCGGCCGATCGTCCCGGCCACCACTTCGCCAACCCGTTCCTGATACTCAGCGAATATGCTTCCCCGTTCGTC
>Ga0255382_10102_pt1 | contig 11797 bp, 12 predicted proteins | sample ANMaggSeSYBR01H9_FD_182101 | JGI IMG/M metagenome (GOLD analysis project Ga0255382, IMG submission 182101) | Sediment cell enrichment communities from methane seep in Santa Monica Basin, California, United Staets - ANME aggregate JGI... | ecosystem: Environmental > Aquatic > Marine > Cold seeps >... | reverse complement strand
GCGATAGCGTGGGCGTGTCTGGAAGGCCGGCCCGTAACAGAAAGAATAGTAACAGTAACAGGCAAGGGAGTAAAAGAGCCGGGTAACTTTATGGTGCCGGTGGGGATGCTGCTTTCAGACCTTATCGAACAATGCGGGGGACTGACAGATACAGCGGAAAAGGTGTTGTTAGGCGGGCCGATGATGGGGCCGGCCACGCCGCACCTGAACGTTCCGATCCTGAAAGGTACCAGCGGTATCACAGTGTTAAACCGTAACGAAGTAAGCCACGCAGAAGAAACGGCCTGTATCCGATGCAGCCGATGCGTGGATCATTGTCCGCTGGGACTGGTACCGACACAAATTGCTCATGCCGTCAAGGCACGAAGCCTTGATACGGCATTAAAATATGATCTGCTTGCGTGTATTGAATGCGGCAGTTGCGCTTATGTGTGTCCGGCACGGATACCATTACTGCAATATCTCAGAGCGGGTAAGGCCATGGCCCGAATAGCTGAAGAAAACGGAAAGCGACGTCAGACAGAAGCAGGTAGTAAGAGTGGAGAGTAATGGGCAAGGAAGAAAAAAAGCCGGATAAAATACTGATAGTATCATCGTCACCACATCTGGTGTTGCCATCGACGAGCAGACAGATAATGTTCGAGGTGCTGATCGGGTGTCTGCCGGCGATGGGAGCGGCACTATATTTTTTCCGGGGCCAGGCGGCACTTGTATTGATTGCCTGTGTGGCATCAGCATTGATTACCGAGTGGCTGTTCAATGTAGTACGCAAAAAAACCAGGACCATCGGAGACGGCAGCGCTATCGTAACGGCTGTGATATTAGGATTGTCCCTGCCGCCTACGATACCAACCTGGGCGGCGGCGATCGGGACGGTGGCGGCTATTAGTGTAGCCAAGATGCTGTTCGGAGGATTAGGCTGCAATATATTCAACCCGGCGATGATGGGCAGGGCATTCCTTATGGCGTGTTTCGGGACCATGATGACGACGTGGATACCACCAGTGCAGGAACAGGCAGCCATTCTGCAAATACGCTGCGACGCGGGACAAGAAGTAGTAGCGGTAACGGAAGCGACACCGCTTGCCATGGCAAAACAACCCATCAAAGACGCTGCCAATGATAATAAAATAAAAAAAGCCACGCCATTTCCGGTAAATCAAAAGCTAAAGGCAATGTTCCTCGGTGGGACAAGCGGCTCGCTGGGCGAGACATCGGCTTTGTGGTGGCTGATCGGAGGCATATTCCTGCTTTACAGACGAACCATTACGTGGCATATCCCGGTGGCAGTGCTTGGCTCGGCCATGTTTTTTGCCACAATACCCTGGTTGTTCGATACATTCTATATTGGGCCGTCGGGCGCGCTGGAGTTCGGCGAGGCGCAAATTTACGCCAATCCACTGGTACATCTGTTTGGCGGCGGGTTGATGATGTGCGCGTTCTTCATAGCGACCGACCCGGTAACGTGTCCGCTGACCAGAGGAGGCCGAATACTGTTCGGAATTGGAGTGGGAAGCCTGGTTATGTTGATACGCCTTAAAGGAGGCTATCCGGAAGGTGTAATGTACGCAATTTTGCTGATGAACGCAATGACGCCGTTGCTGGAACGATGGACAAGACCAAAGCCAATGGGCGGACATTCGAGTAGAGAGTAAGTAGAAAGTTATGAGTTGTGAGTTGTGAGTTGTGAGAAAGGCAGCGATGCTGATTCAATTTTTTAAACAATCCTGGCTGGTGATGGCGGCGGCTCTGGTGTTCGGACTGCTGGTGGCGGGCGTGCATGGGGTGCTGGAAGAACGTATCGCTTATAACGCGACGCTGAAACTGGAACTGGAGATGAAATCACTGTTCGGCCAGGATAGTATTTCCGAAGCCATACGGGATGAAAATGGGGAAATCAGATATTACAAAGTAAAAGATAAAGCAAACGCCATAGCCGGTTACGCAATTGTGGCCGAAGGCAGCGGCTTCGCAGATAAAATCAAACTGCTGGTGGCTACAGATGAAAAAATAGAAAAGCTGTTGGGGATCGCTGTTCTGAAAACCAATGAGACGCCTGGGTTCGGGGACAAAATCAAAAAAGAGAAGTTCAAGGATCAGTTCGTCGGCTGTCCGATAAAAGAAGAACTGTCAGTCATCATAAGGGGGGATCGTGCTAAAGCAGACAGCGAAATTGTTTCGATTACCGGAGCGACTATAAGCTCAGAAGCAGTTATGGATATAGTCAATGACGCAGTAACCAAATTGAGAAATAAGTAAATGTCAACAGAAGAAAATATCAAACTATACGCACCGCGTATGGGAATTCACGCGAGCGAAACCGTAACATATTGTCGTAAGACTACTTGCCCGCGTGCTAACGGGAAAATTCAATCGTGAGCACTATAAAACCAGCAGGCGCCCCGGAAGCGTTATCGTATTTTGTACGAGGGCTGTGGCAGGAAAACGCGATCTTTCGACAGATGCTGGGGATGTGCCCGGTGTTAGCGGTAACGGCCCAATTACAGCCGGCACTCACGATGGGAGCAGCGACGACGTTCGTACTGGTCTGCTCGAACGTGGTGGTCTCACTGATGCGGAACCTGTTGCAGGGACATCTGCGAATCCTCATGTTTACACTGACCATCGCGACATTTGTAACAATAGCTGACCTGCTGCTGCAGGCGTTTCTGCCGGATATGAGTGAAGCATTGGGAGCCTATGTACCGTTGATTATCGTGAACTGCCTGATCATCGGCCGTGCCGAGGCGTGCGGCAGTCGAAAACCAGTTACGACCAGTTTTTTCGATGCGCTGGGGATGGGAATCGGCTTCACATTCGGGCTGTGTGTGCTGGCATGTGTCCGCGAAATCCTGGCTGACGGGGCACTGTGGGGACATCAAATCATGCCGGACGCGTTCGTGTGTTGGAATGTGATGAAACTACCGGCCGGTGCGTTTATTACATTAGGGATATTACTTGGGTTGAGTAACCATTTCTTCAAAAAGAAGTGAGCCAAAAATGAATTCAGAAACCAGCCTGATAATGGTGTTTATTTCACTGGCGATAGTCAATAACCTGGTACTAATCAAGTTTCTGGGGATTTGTCCATATCTGGGGGTGTCCAAACGAGTTGATATGGCGTTCGGGATGGGTTGCGCGGTAACCTTTGTGATAACCATCAGCGGGACAGTTACCTGGCTGATCAATAACCTCATCCTGCAAAAAATCGGGATGGGATACCTCAAATACATCGCGTTCATCATGGTAATAGCGAGCATGGTACAACTCGTGGAAATGTATGTGCGGAAGTTTTTCCCAAGCCTGTATGAGAGTTTCGGTATCTTCCTGCCGCTGATTACCACAAATTGCGCCATACTGGGCACATGCCTGTTCATTGACCTGTGGGACTTCACTTTTCTGCAGGCGGTAGTGGCGAGCTTCGGCGGCGGACTGGGCTTTACACTGGTAATTTGCATGATGGGTGGTATCCGCGAACACCTCGAATGGGCGGATGTTCCAAAAGCACTGAAAGGGGCAGGGATCACGCTGATTACAGCCGGGATTATGACACTGGCGTTTATGGGATTTTCCGGAATGATTTAAAGGGTGTATGAGTATGTGAGTATATGAGTAAATCAGTAGAACAGTGGATCAGTAGATGAGAAATGAGTGAAGATGATCTGTAGCGGTACGATAGTTTTACACAATATACTGGCTGGGTTCAGTATAAGCTCCATAGGTATAGCAGGGGTAACTCTGCTGGCGGTGGGGATGGTGTTTGTTATTATTCTGACAATCGCTAACGCGAAACTGAAAGTCCAACAAGATCTGACAGTAGAAGCGATTATAAACATACTACCCGGCGCCAACTGCGGCGGGTGCGGTCTGGCAGGCTGTGGGGCATACGCTGAGGCAGTGGTAAAAGATCATGGCCTGATGGGCAAGTGCGGCCCTGGCGGTGAGGCAACTGTCGGTGAGATCGCGGCAATCCTGGGGATCGAAGCAGAGGCGTCGGCGCCGGTGCGGGCAGTAGTACACTGCTCGGCACAAACAGATGATCAAATCAACACCGTAATATACCATGGAGTAAAAAGCTGCGCCGAGGCGCAAATGGTGGAGGGAGTAATCGATTGCCCTTACGGATGTCTCGGATTCGGTGATTGTGCCGATGCGTGTGAGTTCGCCGCGATCGACATTGACCAGGGGTTGGCAATAATAAAATATGATAATTGTGTGGGTTGCGGGGCATGTGTGCAGACTTGTCCAAGGCGGCTGATTGAACTGATGCCTATGCGAGAAGACCCGATGATGATCATTGCCTGCTCTTCACTTGACAAGGCAAAAAATGTACGCGGTTACTGCAAGGTCGGTTGTGTGGGTTGTGGGTTGTGTGTGAAACTGGTGCCAAATATGTTTCGGATGGAACAGAGCCTGGCGGTTATCGATTACGAAAAATATAGCGATCAGGAAGAACGCGATAAGGCCCAACAGAAATGCCCACGCAGCCTGATGATCTATGTGGGGAAGAAATCGGAAAGCTAAAGAGAAGATAGAAATTAAAATATAAAATGTATAATAAACAGTAGTAAATTGAAAGTTAGAGGTCAGGAGGTAACGTGATTACGAGTAAAGCAATTCTCAAGACGGAGATTCCCGGACAACAGCCTGTACGTGGCAAGGTGCGCGATATATATGATCTTGGTGATAAACTGCTAATGGTAGCAACTGACCGGATAAGCGCCTTTGACGTAATAATGGCCAACGGCATACCGGACAAAGGCGCAGTGCTGACAAATATATCGCTGTTCTGGCTGGAATGGCTGGGCGACAAGGTGAAGAATCATCTAATCAGCACAGACATCGATGATTTCGGTCCGCCGTTCACCGAACACAAAGAGCAATTTGTCCGACGCAGTATGCTGGTGAAAAAAACCAGGGTCCTGCCGATCGAATGTGTGGTGCGCGGTTATCTGGCAGGGTCGGGCTGGAAAGAATATCAGCAAAACCAAACCGTTTGCGGACACAAACTGCCTGACGGTTTGCAACAGTGCAGTAAATTAGGTGAACCGATTTTTACCCCGGCGACCAAGGCCGAGCTGGGTGAGCACGACGAAAACATAAGTTTCGAGCGGGCGGTTGATATTGTCGGAATTGAAGCGGCAAACTATGTACGCGACAAAAGTATCGATATATATGTCAGGGCGGCAGAGTATGCTGCCGAGCGGGGAATCATCCTGGCGGATACCAAATTCGAATGGGGCCTCGATGATAAAGAAGAGATAATCCTGATTGACGAAGTTCTTACACCGGACTCGTCACGGTTCTGGCCGGCGGATAAGTATGAGCCGGGCCGCGATCAGCAAAGCTACGATAAACAATTCGTGCGGAACTACCTTGAAAGTATTCAATTCAATAAAAAACCGCCGGGACCGGAACTGCCCAATGATGTTGTGGCCGGTACACGTCAGCGATATGTAGAGGCGTTCGAGAAACTTAGCGAAAAAAAGTTTGCGTGAGTCGAAAATAATAGCCGGAGAACAAAAGGCAACCTCTAAAAATGCCTGTAGCCTGTAGGGTGGGGCTTTGACCCACGCGTTAGCACATAATATATGAGATGGATAGTTAATCGGAAACGGGTAACCTTATGGATTTGCGTTACGGCGGCGGCAGTAGCGCTGTCGTGGGGAGGTTGTGAGCCGGCAGGGGTTACCAGAAAATATTATTACACACAAACGGACGACGGGATTACACTGGCGTTGCGGCGTTATCGTTCGGCACAAGTATCCGTGGAAAACGCGCCTGTGATTCTTTGTCACGGTCTCAGTTATAATTTATTGTTCTGGGACTTGCGTGAGGATGTTTCCCTGCCGATTTACCTGGCCCGTAAAGGTTACGATGTATGGTCACTGTCGCTGAGGGGTGCGGCGCCGAGCAGTCAGCCGCTCAATAGCGCTCTGCGGAAACTGGCACACTTCAATATTGATCCGGAGACGCTCAAAACATTACAAAAACGAATTAAAGATGTAAAAATGACTAACTGGTCGGTCGATGACCATATTGAATACGATATGCCGGCAGCGATTCGTTTTGTCCAAAAGGAAACCAGACATCGACAGGTACACTGGATCGGTCATTCGATGGGCGGTATGATAATGTTCGCGTATCTGGGGCAGGGTTATGCTGAGAGCGGCGGTAATGTGAAGAGCTTTGTGGCGATAAGTGTGCCGATGGCCGTTTTTCATCCGTTGAGCAAGCCCCTGGAATTTCTCCTTGAAACGCAACCGGCACTGCAAGTCGGTTCTCATATAGTCGGCAGCAGCGCTCCGGCAACCTGGGGTGTGATTTTCGGTGATCTGAACACCCCAATGAATAAATTATTCTATAATAATGAAAACGTAGATGATGGCCTGTTACGTGATTTGTTCCGCCGGGCCGAAGAAGAGATTTCGCCGGATCAGTTTAAACAATTACTCAATATGATCCGAACCGAACGTTTTATGTCTCTGGACGGCAACATTGATTACACGGCCCAATTGGCGAAGGTAACGACACCTGCCTACTTTATGGCGGGGACGCTGGATAACCTGGCAACGGCCGGGGCGGTGCGTTACGCCTACCGCCAGGTCGGCAGCGAGATAAAGAAATTCGGCTTGTTCGGCCGGATAAATTCACATCATAATGATTATGGGCATAATGATATGATTATTGGAAAAAATGCGAAAAAAGAAGTGTACCCGACTATTCTGGAGTGGCTGAACAGGTTTCCAAACCGTCCGTATGAGAGAAAATTACTTCTTCAGCCGGCGACTTCGGGTGAAAAATAAATACCGTCAACTTTAATCTGAAACGCGACGATGGCAGATAGCAAAACGACAATTCAGGAACTAATCGATTGTGTGGCGGATTTTGAAAAACAACGCGACTGGGAGCAGTTTCATGCCCCAAAAAACCTCGCGATGGGACTGGCGATCGAGACGGGGGAACTGATGGAACATTTCTTGTGGCTCAGTGAAGCCGAGTCGCGGGACGTGGCCGAGGATAAAGAAAAATTAAAACAGGTAAAGGAGGAAATGGCGGATGTGCTCAATTATCTGTTGATGCTGACCAATTCGCTGGGAGTTGATTTGAGCGAGGCGTTTTACGAAAAGATAAAACGCAATGATAAAAAATATCCGGCGGATTTGTACCGGGGAAAGTATAAGTTGTGAGTGCATGAGTAGCAGAGTTATGTAGGATGGGCTTTAGCCCATTCTGATTGACTGAATAGGAAAATATTTAAAAAATGAGTAAGAGGGAATATAGCAAGCATCAGCAGGAAGTGATCAACCGCTATTACCAGAATCTCGACGCGATTATGCTTCAGAAATTACAGGAACTGGTAACCGAGCTTTATCTGGCCAAAGATGGGCCAAAAGAAGACCGATTGTGGCAGCGAGTTGAAAAAGCGATGGTTAAACTTAAAACGCCGAAGTCGATAAGAGAATATATAATGCGAAAACGTCAGGTTGTAATTCTGGCCCAAAACATCGAAGACTGGTTGAAAAATGTAAAATATAAAATATAAAAATAATGATTTATTCCTCATAAAATCAATTGACTTGGCCGCAAGGTTGGGTTATTTTGCTGTTGTGTTACTGGGTAAAAGTTAGGTCAATCACACCAAATCGAAAGGAAATACCAAACATGGCGAAACGAAGGATACCGACCAAACCGAGCGAGTTGCGTGATCAGTTGTTCCAGGCATCTTCGGGCATCGGCGCAGAAGCGAACTGGCCGACGACCGCGCCGACGCAAGTGGACGTCCAGGCTGTGGTAGTCAGCATTAACAATTCCATTACCCTGGTCGATAGTCTCAAGGCGCAAATAGCCCAGGCACGTGCCGACCTACGGACTCATCGCGATCAGGGGGTCGATATTATGAAGCGGATCGACGAAGTTACCGATGGTCTCTACGGCACCGATGGGCCGGAGAAAAACAATTTCGGATTGCCGCCCAAAAAGAAGACATCCGGCCCCTCGGTTCCGCTGGAGCAGGTCGTTATCACCAGAGTTGAGGACGGCACATCACCCGCATCTATCTTTGTAGATTGGGATAGCGAACAAGGCGCGGCCGCCTATCAGATCGAATGGTACACCGATTCCGCCATGACCCAGCAGATCGGTAATGCCGCTGTCAGCGAAAGTGAATACGAGATCGCAGGTTTGGAAGCCAAGCAACAATACTGGATTCGCGCCCGCGCCATTCGCGGCTCGGAATACGGCCCTTGGTCCGACCCGGCAACCCGTGTGGCGAATATCTGATGCGGCTGAACATGTACTCCGCCAGCCTGAAAAAGCACTTATGCGGTCTGCAATAGTACTCGCGCAGCCGGTAAAAGCACTCGGTCAGCTTGTAGGGGTACTCGCACAGGAGTGAAAAGTACTTGTACAAGAGTGAGAAGTGCTTGCGCAGGAGTGAAAAGTACTTGTGCAAGAGCGCAAAGTACTCACGCAAGAGCACAAAGTACTCACGCAAGAGCGAAAAGTACTTATACAAGAGCACAAAGTACTCGCACAGGTGTGAAAAGTACTCGCGCAGGAGACGAAAGTTGCGGTAACGCCTTTAATACCAGTATCTTACGCGAAAAAGGCCTTATTTTGTGTAAAAAGTATCAAGATTTTTATTGAAAAAGATATCGGATGTAGTATAATATGTTAAATGATGGTTCGTGAAATCGGAGTAAATATCGAGACAGATTATAATTGAGTTGGCCCGCTTTCGGGCAGGAGGTCTGCTTTTTACGGCTGTTTTTTCAGCCAGACAATTGAATAGTTAAGTTCACTGAACTTTTAGCGATTTAGTCGAAAATAAGCAAATTTTTTACGTAGAAAAACGATCGTTAGTCAGTGTCCCTTTGTCGCGTTTGCGAAAAAGGGTGCTGTTCTATTGCGATGTATTTTCTACAGGTCTTTTGCTTGACCTCGACTAAGTACAATTGCGCGGACAGTACCCTTGTTTTTTGCGCAGAAGTTAAAAAGTTTGGTATTTTCCGGCTTTTTTGATATAATTGTGTTAGTGGTATGTAATTGTTTTGTCTTACCTTTTAGTCAAGGAGTAAAATTATGAAAACGAAAATAACAACAATTACGGTAATGTTTTTGCTTTTTTTGTGTTTCAGCGCACAGGCGGAAATAGTTACTCTTGATCTTTTTACTATAGGATGCCAGCAGGAATACAGTTGGGATACACCAGATTGGTCTTCCAGTATTGACATGGGTGTTACCTTTATAGAAATCAACAATGTTTATATAGACTGGTCAGGTGAAATTACGGCTGAATTGGTTGTGCCATGCGGAAGTCCACCTGGAACGCCGACTCAATCTCTCGACGGCTTGTTCATAGCAACATTATATGAGACAGATCCGCATGACTATTTCGGACGTGCATACGTACAAGGGGGAGGTTCTACATCTCCGGATCCAGAGCCGTTTTCGTTACGTTCGGAATTTACCGAATTTGACTGGTCATCGCTGTTAGATGGTGAAGCCAGCATAGAAATATGGTTCGGAGGAATAAGCCGTCCTGCGTGGTATTGTACAGTTGAACCTCCTGAAGGAAAGATAGATTCTGCAGTATTAGTAATCGATGGTATTGTGCCTGAACCAGCCACGCTTCTATTGCTTGCTGCTGGAACAATTGGCTTTCGTTTGAGATGTCCCATTTATTTTGCGCATTGATTGCTTGCGAAAATAAGAGAGTTTTGATATAATTGAAGTATGATAAAGTGACTGTATTGGACGTTATTATTTGAAAGGGTAAAACCATGAAAAATGGAAAAATTACTTTAGTGCTCATAGCAGCAATTTTGTTATTTGGATTAACAAAATTTATTAGGGCAGATATTGTCGAAATTAGTGTCGATACAGATAAGTTGACATATCTATTGGATGAAGAGGTTGTTGTATCAATTACAGCATATAATCCAAATCCTGATCCGGTAATATTGTATTTTGGTGATACTTTACATGCATCATATTTAATGGATGATGTTTTTGATTGGAGCCAAGGAAAGACATTTTCGCCGGTTAATTTGAGTATTACAATTGAACCGTATGAATCTAAAATATGGGAGCGTAACCATGGTCTTAAAGAAATGAATATATATCCACTTAGTATTGGCACCCATACTGTAATAGGAGAAGTTGTTGGATATGGTCAGAGCATACCAATAGAGTTTGACGTTGTGCCAGAACCTAGTATGATTTTGTTAATAGGTATAGGCTCAATTTATATACGATTAACCAAACGAACTAATTCATGTGTATGATTTATGAAATCTCATAGTTTTTGATTTTTACCAAGCTGCGAAAGGGGTAGTCATGTCAAAAATAAAGAATATTTGTATCATTTCATTGATAATTGCAAGTATCTTTCAAGTTGTGCCAAGTTACGCAAAAACCTCAAAGAAATTCAAAATGCCCTCTATTCCAAAAAATCATGATTTTACAAAAATAACAGCTAATGCTGAATATAAGCCCGGTGAGTTGCTGGTTCGTTTTGCGCCCAAATCCGATTGGTCGCAAAAAAGCACCGTGGAAAAACAACAAATACTAATAAACTTAGGCGGAGCTACCATAAAGCGCAACTTCAAAATAGTTCCGGGAGCTTGCGTTGTAAAATTACCCTATGGTTTAACGGTTGAAGCTGCCTTGAAAACATTTAACAAAACTGCCGGAATTATCTACGCAGAGCCAAATTATAAGGTTAAGACAATTTCAACATTTCCAAATGATCCGTGTTTCTCACAACTTTGGGGGATGCATAATACAGGTCAGACCGGCGGGACGGAAGATGCTGATATTGACGCTCCGGAGGCATGGGACATATCTACCGACTCCAATGATGTCATCGTTGCTGTTATAGATACGGGTTTAGATTACAATCATTCAGATTTGACCAATAACATGTGGTCCAACGAGGCAGAGTTAAACGGAACTATTGGCATAGACGACGACGGAAATGGCAAGATCGATGATATTTACGGATACGATTTTTGTAATAACGACAGCGACCCAATAGACGACCATTTCCACGGTACACATTGTGCGGGAACTATTGGTGCTTTAGGTAATAATGGAGAAGGTGTAGTAGGAGTTTGCTGGAATGTGAAAATAATGGCCTTAAAGTTTCTTGATGACGAGGGCAGTGGAGATGTTTCTGATGCGATAGATTGCATTGAATATGCTGTGGAGATGGGAGCGGATATTTTGAGCAACTCATGGGGCGGTGGTGGATGCAGTCAATTGCTTAAGGATGCCATTGAAGACGCAGGAGAAGCAGACGTAATGTTTATTGCTGCAGCAGGTAACAGAAGATGGTGGGAAACGGATGAAATGTTAAATAACGATGAATATCCTCTTTATCCGGCGAGTTATGATTTAGATAATATCGTCGCTGTTCTGGCTACCGATTATAACGATAATAGGTCGTCATTTTCTCATTACGGGTTTAAATCGGTTGATCTCGGTGCTCCGGGAACTGATATTCTTAGCACATTTCCTACATACGAAACTGGAGCTATGTCAAATTATGGATTTGACACATATTATGAAACGATAAGCGGCACGTCGATGGCGTGTCCTCATGTGGCGGGGGCGTGCGCGTTGGTGTGGGGGTTGAATCCGAATCTGTCTCATCTATCGGTAAAGCAGATTATTCTGGACAACGTTGATCAACTGGACTCGCTGGACGGTCTGTGCGTTACCGGAGGGAGGCTTAATCTGTATAAGGCGGTGCTGGACGCGAGGGCGCTTTCGCTTGGGATTGAGGATGATG
>Ga0255382_10101_pt1 | contig 11810 bp, 10 predicted proteins | sample ANMaggSeSYBR01H9_FD_182101 | JGI IMG/M metagenome (GOLD analysis project Ga0255382, IMG submission 182101) | Sediment cell enrichment communities from methane seep in Santa Monica Basin, California, United Staets - ANME aggregate JGI... | ecosystem: Environmental > Aquatic > Marine > Cold seeps >... | reverse complement strand
TGTTGATGGCCTCCACCATTTGATCGCGGGTGAGGCTTTCAGCAGCCGAAAGCTGAGCTGGAAATACGGAACTACTTACTACGGACTTCCGGCCCCTTGATGCAAAGGTTTCAGCCATGCGGTCTTCGATATCAAAACTCGCAGCATCGCTTTGGGCCATTACCATGACAAAGACTGATTCATAGGGACCTTTGGATTTGGCTTCAGGATTGATCCAGGAAGTTGTGATTTTTTGGCTTACGCAACCTGAGAGTAGTACGGCAATCAGCAGTGTAAAAAGTAGTTTAGATTTCATCTCTGTCGTTATATGCATTGATTAGTAACCATTCCGTTGACCGTAATTATCGGAACCATGAGCTGCCAAAGGTACTATAAAATTCAAAGTCATCCTGACTGGCTGCGAAATCCATCTCAAATCCGGCTCCGGGTTTTCTGACATGCTCTCCCTGGTATTTCATTAAGGGGGCACCTCTGAGCTGAACGCCTGGCCTTGCATAAAATGGGACATCCCCAAGGGAGTAATTGTTACGATACCTCATGGCTACCATTACTTTCTGAGAAACAGCGTTTTCTAGTTCAACACTTTGTGCATTCACCTGAATGCTTGTAATCATTCCAATTGCCAATGCCAGATTGAAGATTAAGAATTATATTAGTCAATTTCCGGGATAAGATCAAAAAGGAATATATACATACATTGCTAAATGGGATTTTTTTCAATGCCCAATGATTAAACAGGAAAAAATATTCTTTAAATTTGTTTTCAAAGTAATCTGATATGGAAACTGCTGAAATCTTTAATGACATGTATTGGGCCATTATTAGTCGTTTGATACTGAACCTGGGAGCAGTATTTGTGCTGGGCCGGTTTATCTATTATCCCAAAAGGGAAGGTAGGCGTGAGTACTTGTTTACCTATATTTCTACATCACTGATTATCTTTATAGTCTGTATAATGCTTAGCCAGGTTAAGGTAGAGCTGGGTATAGCACTGGGACTTTTTGCTGTATTCAGTGTTATCCGATTCAGAACCGTCCAGGCCTCACCCAGGGAACTTTCTTTCCTTTTCGTAAGCCTGGGACTTGCCCTTATGAATGCCCTGGTTTCCATGGAGACCACCCCCATTATCAGGTTGTTAATAAACAATTTTTTGATTCTTGCAATTATCTGGATAGCTGATTATTTTCTTTTCCAAAACAAGGATGTGATTAAAATGATTAACTATGACCGGCTTGACCTGCTTGAGGAGCCAAAACGCAGTGAAATGGAAATGGATCTGCGTGTCCGCTTTGGAATTCACCATATTAAGAAAATCCAGGTGGGAGATATTGATACTCTAAAGGGGCGGGTTAAAATCAAAGTCTGGATTCAGGATCAGGAAGAGAGCCATTTCGAGGGATAGTTGAAAAAAATTTAAGGGATGCCTTCTCGATCAAAAGCACCCCTTATATATAATGGTTGACTGTCCTTTTTTCAGACTGCCTCTATCTCAGGCTTGCGGATTACAGAATCCAGGCCATACCAAGACTTAGAGAAAAATATCCCTGACTATCCAGGGAGTTTGTCTTGAACCCGTTATAGTATTTTGCCGCAAATTTTACAGAACTATTGTACGACAATTCATAAAGAAAACCTGCCTCACCCTTCAAGGCAAATTGCCAGGTATTTTCCTGTATGCGATACAGGTTCATATCAGTGGCCCGTTCCGAAAAGAGGGTTCCAATACCCAGACCCACATAAGGCTTCAGGGGTGTATCTGTTTTTAACATATAGTCTGCCGATACCAGAATCGGGACCGTGTTTTGAGTACGGTATTGGACTCCTGTTATTGTTGCTGTTCCATCGGAATAAGAATCTTTGTATTTCTTTTCGTAGAAAACATTCCAGCCAACATCTACCCCAACCAAGAGGTTGCTTCTGACCGCACCCCTGTATTCCATCAAGAATCCACGCCAGCTGGTGGGTGAAATGTAATCTGCCATATCACCTGAGCTAAAACTCACAGCATATTTCATAGATATGTAGCTATATTGCTGACTGTATCCTTTTATCGCAACGACAAGGGAGAAAAATATAGTTAAGAAAATTATTTTTTTCATGATATATAATTTATGAAGTTACCACTTAATTCGTTTTCAGATAGGGACTTTGCTCAAATGCCTGATCGATGCCATTGTTGACCCGGGTCGAATTGTATGAGCCGGCTAACAGCCCATTTAAGGCGCCAGTCCATACATGTAATGGATCAATGTAATCGTCGCCATCAGCCACCAGAGTCATTAACAGTGTACCTGTTGTGTAGGTTGAATAGGAGGGGTAACCCCATCCCCAACCACAATAGTAGTAGTAATACCAGCACCAGTAATCATAATAGTAATAGACGGTTGTATTCGTCCAGGTTGCCGGGAATAATACCAGATCTGCCTCAGCAGGATCCTCGACTCTTGTCCAGCCCAAATCCGACATGTTTTCTTCAATTCTTGTCAGCATTTGCGTATTGTAGGGTTCTTTCACAAATTCAGGCTCTTCACCTTCAAGCAGATCACCCTCAATCTTTACAATTTTGTCAGGCATTGAGAAGGTCCCCAGGCTCACAAAATCGAACTCCTCCTCATAGTCGGTGTAAACGACATCGGTATCTTCATAATATTCTATATCTCCTGGATAACAGGCCCCCAGCGCTATGATCAAACTGAGGTATAAAAGAATTTTCCTTTTCATTGTTGTTGTATTTATAGTTTAAATTTTCATGATTACTAACATACCAACTTATTGTAGAGTTTTCCCAGAATTAGGTGACATAAAGCATTATGTCAAAAGTTAATAGCATGTTTTTTTATCTTAATTGGTATTAGAGCCTGCAATACTAATAGAAATAGTAAAAAGAACGAAATTTCAATCAAGAAAAATACCTTAAAAGGTCTCTGTAACAGCCAAATATCATCCCATGGATTATTGACCAGATCTATAACCGGGTTCATTTTGGAAATTTCTTTCCCCACCGGTATTGCCAGACCAGTCCAATTACGTCGTAATCACTGCCATCCAAATACCTTCCTGAAAGCTGTAAACTGCGTGACCCTGAATAGAAGCGATAGGTGCCTGCGACCGGGTTTTCTCCCCTAAAAATTGCTATTCACTGTGAAGAATGCAACTGCTATGGCCGGTTCCAGGTGGTCGAATCCCTTGGAAATACGGAGTTCAAGTTCCTGGGCATATGCAGTAAAAGTTTAGCTTCTGGTATTATTCTATGTTTTGAATTTCTTTTCCAGCACCGATAGGAATTTTTACGAAGACATAAAAGGAGGAGTTCTTGATATCGGGAATTGCGTCTTTACTCACATCTGCCAGTCCGTAATAGTAACTAATACCGACGCTCGTGCTTTTGGTTTTTTTCGCGAACTTATATCCAATTCCGCCCATAAGACCGGCATCAAGGTATTGATATTGCCCCCTGGTACTAACGGTATAAGTAAGATCACCTCCAAAGTCTTCAACTTCAAATATGTCGGTGGGTTTATATATCAATCCAAGCATCGGCCCGGCTTCGATATACCAGCGTTGGTTAAAGCGCTGGTGAAAGAGGATGGGAACATAAAAGGAATTGATTTTTTTTGTTAGAGTTCCCTCATCATATATAGCATCAAAATCCTGATCCCCAATGGGATATGTAGGCATTCCTGTAGCGCCTACATTTGATTTTACCAGAACACCGGTACTCAGATAAGAACTTTTTTTCATGAGAATATGAAAGTAGAATCCCAGGTTAAAATTATTCATCCCTTCGGCATCACTGATGGTTCTGATGTATGAACGGTTCAGGCCACCTATCAAACCAAATTCTACTGCATCCGTATTTAAGGCATCCCCAAATAATAGAGTGATCAGCACCTGGGCATTCAGCGTAGCAGGTGTTGCCATTATTATTGAGAGGAAAATAACCCTGTATAACTTCTTCATAATTACCTGGTTAGCTTTTTTTAGCAACATTCAGCCTGTGTTTCAGATTGTTTCCTAAAACTTGATACACTACCAGAATGTATTGTTTGTCGGATCAATTACAAGATACTCAAATTTGGTTATTTGAAAGTGGAGTGTAAGATACACTTATTCCATATATAGGAAAGTTACATTAATTTTACTGGTCGAAAACACATCATCTCCGCTTTTGCCACCCTTAGTTTACCATATTAAATTTCTTACCAAATGAAGAACGATCTATTAGTTTTTATCCTGGCCCTGATAACGACCGCATGTAGTTTAAACGAATCTCCTTCAAATGTGGAGCTGCCTGCAACAGGTCCCATTCAACTGCATCCTGAAAATCCGCACTATTTCCTGTTTAAGGGCAAGCCGCTGGCATTAATTACCTCGGCCGAACATTACGGGGCCGTCCTCAACCTCGATTTCGATTACCGGACCTATCTGAAATCCCTTTCTGATGATGGCATGAATTACACCCGGATCTTTACAGGTACCTATTTCGAAATAGCAGGAGAGAGTTTTGGAATTCAAGAGAATACCCTGGCTCCTCAGAAGGAAAGCATCATCACGCCCTGGGCAATAGTAGTAACAGATCGGACCGGGGAGGTGAAGTATGACCTTTCCACATGGAATGAAGCCTATTTCAAACGGCTTCATGATTTTATGGCTGTGGCGGCAGAATATGATATTGTGGTGGAGCTTACCCTGTTTTCTTCCATATACCGGGATGAACACTGGGATATTTGTCCCCAGAACCCGGCGAATAACGTCAATATTCTCCATGATGTGACTCGAAAGGACGCTCAAACGCTGAAAAATGGGGAACTACTTTCCTACCAGACTAGTCTGGTCCGGAAGATGATAAATGAGTTGAATGAATACGATAATTTCTTCTTCGAACTACAAAATGAACCCTGGTCCGATCATACTATTCCCGTATACAACATTGTAAATAAAGAGGAGCTCAGAGCCAATGACTGGACCTTTAAAGCTGATTTTGCTTCTGAAGAATCCATGGCCTGGCAGGACAAACTGACCTCCGTAATTGTTGAGCAGGAAAGTAAGCTTGCCAAAAAGCATTTGATTGCACAAAACTATACCAACTTCAAGGCACCCGTTCCAGAAGTTAACGAGCATATCTCCATCATTAATTTCCATTATGCCTGGCCTGAGGCAGCTGAATGGAACTATCACTACGATAAAGTTATCGGATTTGATGAATCCGGCTTTGCAGGATCCGGCGATCAGGTGTACAGAAGACAGGCCTGGCAGTTTATGCTCAGTGGCGGAGGGCTATTTAACAATCTTGACTACTCATTTTTTGTGGGAAATGAAGATGGTTTGGGAGAAAACAGCGCCCCGGGCGGAGGAAGCAAAGCACTTCGCTATCAGCTGAAGATACTGAGTGAATTCCTGCATGGCTTTGACCTACCGAAATTGCACCCAAACCTAAACTGCATTAAGAGTTCACCTGGACTAATTCCCTATGTTCTTTCCGATGCTTACGGGGCCTATGCGATTTATATGAGAGCCATTGGAACGGATCAGAGCTCACTGCAGTTGGAGACAGGTGAGGGCACTTTTCAGGTGCATGTATTAAATACCTTAACAGGATCATATGGTGAGCCGCTAATGATTCAATCAAGTGAGGATGTTCTCACCATTGAGGTAGATATTCCCGAGGGGGAGCTGGCTATGAAGATTATCAAGGAATAGCACCTCAGTTCCCGGGAATTTAAATTATTCCTCCGAAACGCAGTAAAGAGCCTTAACTCCTCTTAGAAAAAGATCATCTCCAAGAATGACCGGAGAAGCAAAAAAGCTGTCATCCAGTGTATTCTGAGACAATAGCTCAAAGGCTTCTCCCACTTTCACCACACTGAAATTGCCATTGGTTCCGGCAATATAGATGCGATCCTTTACACCCACTGGTGAGGTAAAGATGTTCTTAATACCTTCAAGTTTCACATTGCCATAGTACTCGGTGCCGTCTCTGGCATCCAGGCATGTTAAATATCCATTGTTAACCTTGAGAAAGTATAGTTTGCCATCCATGAGAATCGGGCAGGGGGTATAGGGAGTATTCTGGTCATATGTCCATGCAATGGCTTCGGAACCTGTGATATCACCGGAGGCTAAGTACAGATCTACAACCAGAAGAGCAGATCCCCTGAAACCACTCATGAGGTAAACCATACCCTCAGAATAGAGCGGAGTAGGTATTACATTTCGGGTAAGACCTCCAACTTCCCAGAGTACTTCTCCGCTTTCAATATTATAACTGCGATTCTTATTTGTGGCACTTGTGATCAGTTGAGTTGAGCCCTTAAATTCTACAACAGAAGGTGTTGACCATGAAGTTCCCTCATCCCGCTCAACTTCCCATAGGATATCGCCACTATGCTTATCAAGCACATGAAGCATGGACTGACCCTGGTGATCGCGAAGGATAATCAGTTTGTCTCTGTACAGGATTGGTGAACTACCCTCTCCGAAGCTCATATGTTTCTCCATTCTACCCAGATCACGTTCCCATAGAATCTCTCCCTGCATATTCAGGCAGTATAATCCGTGCGAGCCAAAATAAGCATAGATATGTTCCCCGTCTGTAAGCGGAGAGTTGGATGCCCAGCTCCCAAATTCATGGGTGTGACTGTAGGGTAGTTCCTCTCTTACGGTGGTTTGCCAGAGGATTTTCCCAGAGTTTCGTTCGACCGATATGACCACAAACTTGTGGATATAGTCCGTGGATTTCGGATTCATCCAATCTGCCTCTTCCTGCTCCCCACTGGTCGTATCAGCTTCAACTTTTTGATCTGTTTGAATGGCTGATAAGAGGATGATCTGGTTTTCCCAGATAATGGGAGTGGCATGACCGATACCTGGGATTTCTGATTTCCATTTGATATTGGTGGTTTCGCTCCATTCAAGCGGGGGATTGCCCGAGGGAGCTATTCCATTGTCATATGGTCCACGCCACTGGGCCCAGTTTTCTTCAAAACCGGGAAGATTTATCTGTCCATGGAGAGAGCTGAAGAGAATAAAAAGGAGTGAACATATGATGGATACTCTTGTTGCTTTAAGAACTCTACTCTGCTTCATGGTGTTTGGATTTACAGTTTGCGGCAAGATAGGACATTGAAGAAGATGAGTCAATTGGCTTAGTTGGAAGAAAAATGTAAGGTTAAGGCCTCAGGTCCGACTATGAATGAAAAAAACAGAAAGATGAAAGCAATATGGAACAAGCAGGTCATTGCTGAAAGTGAAGATATTATAAATGTTGAGGGGAACAGCTATTTTCCCATTGAATCGGTGAAAAAGGAGTATTTGAAGGATAGTGATACAGAGACTGTTTGCCACTGCCAGGGAACCAGCCTTCATCTTGAAATCAAAGACATGAAAGAATTCAGAATTGGCATATAGTCCGGAAAGTGGCAAACGTGTTTCATTATATATGCCATCCCCCCTGAACTGACCATTCAGGATCACCACATTTTCCGCAAGGGCATAATTATCACGGAGCTCTGTTCCTAACGCATAAGGATTAGATGCCATATTCAGACTAATACTTGCCAGGCTATCCACCTGCTGAACCCTGTAAATGCTATCTTTTTTCGTATGTATTTCATCGTAGGAATACTGGTCCTGAATAACCACGATAATTACCATGCACACAGACATACTCAGGGATAATCCGAAGATATTGATCAGGGAAAAGCCTTTATATCTAAGCACATTACGGAAGGCGGTAAGGAGGTAATTTTTTATCATGGAAAGCTCTAGTTGCGTTTGATTCGAATGAGGGTTCATTCATAAGACGCAACATGTATCCCGAGGTTACATGTATACGGGTATATTCCACTGAAGACACCTCAGTTTTAGAGCAAGCCTTTTTCTTTCAGTGAATCCTTGATTTGTTTGTGATAACTCCAGAATTTGACTTCTATCTCTCTTATTATCTTCTGGTACTCAGGCAGGTCATCTACATTGTCGAATAAGGGATCATCAATCCCCATAAACAGTATATACCAGTAGGGATACTTCTCCTGTTGGGAAAACTGATCCATATACTCAATGGCCTTCTCTGTATTGCCCATGTAGGAATAATACCCTGCCAGGCTTAGGCCCCTGTAGATGGATTGATCGTTTTCGGCAAACTCAAGGTATTCCTGAAAATATGCTTCAGACTCTTCTGTCATTCCCAGTTCTGCCAGAATCAGTCCCATTTTCCCATTTTCCCCACTGTACAAATCCAGGCCTCCGGCTTCTGTAATTTCAAACATATTGCTGAAATAACCAAAGGCACATTCATAATCTTGCAAGAAATAGCAGATCACACCAAGATCCTTCATAATATCATACCTGGATGTATCCTTCTGCAGTGCCTCAGCCAACAGCTTCCTGGTCTGCAGGAGATCCCCGTTTCCTGCCAGCATGATCCAGGCTCTTAAGAGTTCAGAATAAAGGTTTTCCGGATAGTATTCCAATGATAGATCAATATACTTCTCCGCTTCATTTACAAAGCCGGTTTGCATAAGGGCATTGCTCAAATGCAGGTAAATATAGCCCGCATCCGTTGAATCATGTGAGGCAATATCCAGCTCTATGCCCATCAGGGCGTACTCCAGGTACTTTTCTGTATTGGGCACAAACCTGGTATAGTAATCCGCCAGGATGGTAATCACCCGTGAGGAGCTGGGATGGTATTCCAGTGCTTTCTCCAGATAAGGAAGTGCAAGCTCATACTCTCCCCTTATATTATGAGACGTTGCTTTGGCTATGAGGCTCTGCGAAAGTTTGGGATCTAATAACAGGGCCCTGTCGGCGTAATAATCAATCTGATCTGTGTATTTCTTTTCCACCTGGTATATATCCAGGATGGCATATGCAATGGCAATATTAGCGTGTGCAAGTGCGAACTCAGGATCCAGCTCAATGGCTTTTTCAAACAGGGGAATGGCCTTTTCCAATCCTTCACGTGTTTCCCATTGAAAAGGATCCATACCCTTCAGGAAATAATCGTAGGCCTCCAGATTTTTAGTTGGAACTTTCTCAATCTGCTTAGCTTCTTCGGGTGTAATAATGGCCTCTATCGCATCTGCAATGCTCTTTGCCACCTCCAGCTGTAGCTCAAAAATATCGCTTGCTTCTCTTTTGTAGCGCTCTGCCCAAAGCTGTTTATCACTTGTCGCATCGATCAGCTGAATATTCAGCAAGATCTGATCACCCATTTTCTGTCCGCTTCCTCCCACCAGGTAATTGGCATTCAACTCTGTGGCAATTTCCGGAGTGGTTTTGGGATTGTTCCTGTACTTCTCCACCGAGGTCCGGCTGATGACCCTCAGGTCCTCTATTTTCTGAAGGTTATCAAGAAGGGACTCCATCAATCCATTGACCAGATAGATATTGGTGGAATCATTGCTTTCGTTTTTGAAAGGAAGTACCGCAATGGATTTTTCAAGTTCAGGGCTAACCTGACCCCGGGCCATGCGGGGAAGCAGATTCAGAACAATCAGAGCGGCAATCAGAACAAAACTGATAAAACTGGCAATTTTCCAGCTTTTTGAACCACCCTGCCCCACTTTCTCTCCTGAGCGGTGAGCAGGCCTGGTCTTCTCCCATCCGCCTTCAGGACGTACATCATAGATCCAGGAGAGGATCACAGCAATTACAAAGCCAATTACCAGCAGCACGATGACCATGGAGAGGGTCCATTCTGGAAGTTGCAGGGGCTCCACAACAATTGACATCAGCTCCAGGATGACGAATGCTGCTGCAGCATATACAGTGATCACACGTACCACCTTTCTGCGTTTTAGTTCCTGAAAGAACCGGGTCAAACCAAAGGAACCGGCAACATGTTCCTCTGATTCTTCTTTCCCAACCTCACCAGGAGGGTATCCATAGTGCTCCCGAAAGCATTTGATAAAGTATGAGGTGCTGCTAAACCCTACGCGATAGGAGACTTCCGAAACATTCAGGGATTCCTGTTTCAATATCTCCATGGCATTTTTCAGTCGCACCTGCCTGATAAAAAGGCTTGCCGACAAAGAGGTAAGCGATTTTATCTTTCGGAGAAGATTGGAGCGGCTCATCCCGGCTTCCCGGGCAAGCTCTGACACCCCAAAGTTCTCATTGGAAATATTCTTTTCGATGATCGCTGTGATCTTCTTTAGAAAATCATTTTCTATGTAAGAAGGATCCTGCATTACTCTGCTAAAGATACAATTAGTTCGCTATTTGCGTCATAATTTATACTCTTTCGTCATAATTTCTATCTCCTCTTCAAACTTGATATGATCTGCTGCATACTTGATTGGAGGTGCATCACGCTTTGCCGGACCTTTACATCAACAAACAAATGTCAAATTTAAATCAAACTGAAATGAAAACACAAAACATGAATTTAATGAAAGCTGCAACAGGTATGATGATGGTAGCAGCACTCCTGATCTTAAGCGCATGCGGGAGCAATCAGGAGAAGTCGACCAGTAATGAGGAGGAAGCACAGACTTCCGAAGTTTCTGTCAAAGCTCCCAATATGGATATCCATACTGCAACCCTTCTGGGCGATCTTGACGCCATTAAGCAACATATTGCTGCAGGCTCCGATCTGGATGAAAAAGAACCCACTCTGGGGTCCACTCCACTGATTTCTGCGGCAGTATTTGGAAAAACAGAAATTGCCAAAGCCTTGATTGAGGGCGGAGCTGATGTGAACCTGAAAAACAATGAAGGGTCCACAGCACTTCATTCTGCAGCTTTCCTTTGCCGCGTGGAGATTGTGGAGATGCTGCTGGCCAATGGTGCGGACAAAGAGCTGTTAAATAACTACGGTTCCACTGCGCTACAATCGGTCACCCCACCCTTTGCCAATGTAAAGCCCATCTATGAACAGTTCAATAAGGACCTGGGGCCACTTGGTTTTAAAATGGACTATGCGTATGCGGAAGCCACCCGTCCCGTGATTGCTGAAATGTTGCGTTAGACAAACCATTCAATTTCAAGAGAGATGCTTACTACAGACAGAAGATACGACATAGATTGGCTCAGGGTCATAGCCATTGGATTGCTGATGATTTATCACATTGGGTTTGTATTCCTGCCCTGGGGTGTATTTATCGGGTTTATCCAAAATGATGAAGCGATGGAATTTTTATGGAAGCCCATGTCGATGCTTAATGTATGGAGAATCCCCCTGTTGTTTTTCGTCTCCGGAATGGGGGTCTGTTTTGCCATTCGGAAAAGGAGCTGGAAAGAGTTGATTCTGGAGAGAAGCAGGAGAATTCTGCTCCCTTTTCTGTTTGGGATTTTCTGTATTGTTCCATTGCACACATTCCTCTGGCAAAAATATTATAACCAGGATATCACCTATTCGATCCAGGTCAGCCATCTCTGGTTCCTGGCCAATATATTTATCTATGTGCTTGTGCTGTCGCCCCTCTTCTTTTTCCTGAAGAAGAATGAAAATGGAAGGATACACAGGGGATTAAAGAGACTATTTGGAAGCCCATGGGGATTACTGCTTATTGTCGCAGCTTTTGTTGCGGAGGCCATCCTGGTCAGACCTGAAACCTACGAGACTTACTCAATGACTTTGCACGGTTTCTTGCTGGGACTGCTGGCATTTCTTTTCGGTTTTATGGGCGTATATACCGGTGTGGCGTTCTGGCAAACGCTAAAGAAATGGAGATGGGTGTTTTTATTGCTGGCTGTGGCTCTTTTTGCCCTTCGACTCCTAGCATTCGATCTTCTGGCACCCAACTATCTTAAAGCCATAGAGTCCAACATGTGGATCTTTTCTGCCTTCGGCTTTGGATACAGAT
>Ga0255382_10099_pt1 | contig 11856 bp, 10 predicted proteins | sample ANMaggSeSYBR01H9_FD_182101 | JGI IMG/M metagenome (GOLD analysis project Ga0255382, IMG submission 182101) | Sediment cell enrichment communities from methane seep in Santa Monica Basin, California, United Staets - ANME aggregate JGI... | ecosystem: Environmental > Aquatic > Marine > Cold seeps >... | reverse complement strand
GAAGAAAGATAGTGATTCATGTATTTAAACTGTTTTCCCTCTCCAAGATGATGTAATTTCGACAATTTGAAGGTACTGTTCAATTCTTCCATCACCTGTGAAACCTTATAAATAAGGGGGTAACCCATTTACACCAAATAACACAGACAGTGAGGTCATATAATTGAATATATCCATAGTCGTTCCAACATATAACGAAATAGAGAGCCTTCCAATCCTGGTAGACAAGATACTCGATGTATTTGGTACGAATGATCTCGATGGTCATATTATTGTTGTTGATGACAATTCCCCGGATGGGACAGGTAAGCTCGCCGACGAGCTGTCACGCAGGGACGGACGCATACAAGTGATCCACAGGACTGGCAAGCTGGGGATCGGGACTGCACATATCAGAGGTTTCAGGCATGGGATCGATGTAAATGATTCTGATCTGATATTTTCAATGGACTCTGACCTGTCCCATGATCCAGAATATATTCCCGATTTCATCAGTATGTGTGACAACGGGTTCGATGTTGTTGTCGGCTCGAGATATATTCGGGGAGGTGGTGTAGAGAACTGGGGGCTTCACAGGCGAGCCATGAGCAGGGGTGCAAATCTGGTGGCCAGCACCGTTCTTGGGGTTGCTGTTGGGGATATGACCACAGGGTATCGTTGTTACAGAAAAGCTGTCCTTCAGGAACTGGATCTGGATTCCATACGATCTGATGGGTATTCGTTCCTGGAAGAGATCCTGTTCTATTGTGATCAGAAGGGCTTTCGTATAGGAGAAACCCCAATAATCTTTGTGGATAGGACCCATGGAAGTTCAAAACTTTCAAAGGCCGAGATGGGCAAGTTCATTCTCACCCTATTAAGACTACGGTTCAGGAACTGAGAACGGCCAGCTACCCCCACATTCATGTCTTTTTCAGGAATACATTGATCTTTTCTCTTCTCATAAGCAGTACTGCAAAGCTGAGAAGGCTGAGAAGACTGATTCCTAATCCTACTTTAAAGTCGAATGGCTCAAACGTGAAGATGATCTCATCCTCATGTATGATGATCTCGTACCCCACCATATTTCCAATATTTTGTGCATCATCACCATTGACCTTCCATCCCTTGTAGTAAGCGTTCTTGAAGAGCACCACGTCTCCTGAGCGAACATCAGTACCGTCAGCCACTACCTTGTTCGGCGAGAAGTATTTGATCGGCAGGGAAATGATCTCTCCGTTCCTAACGGCAAAGACATTTGGCAGGCTGTTATTGATCTGATGGACAGAAACGCCATTTACTGTGAGTATAGACTGTATGTCCATGGACTCCCCCGTTTCAAGGTACTGGGTATGGATCAGATAGTTAGCGGTGTGGTAGATAGTGTCACCCACAGAAATACTGGACGGCATATCTTTCAGGAAATATCCATAATATGCACGTTGCATATGCATGTCTTCAGTCATTGAATTATACGCCACATCCATATGATGGTATGGCCAGCCGTCCGTCACAAGCCATATCTGTTCATGTTCGTTGGCATCATATGCCTTTATTCCGGTTGCCAGAGCAATGGACGTCTCGTTCTCCATTATATTTTCATAGGGGTTGATGTATTGGGTGTTCGCTGAGGACACTGCAAGTACACTGAAGACGATCAGGATAACTGCCAGATTCCGGGTAGTCCTGTCCCACACAGCGTTTTTCATCAGCAGCATTACTACAACAGCTACGACCAGTCCAACACCGATGATCTCGATCTCCGGATCGCTAGAGTAGTTCCTAATGAGATCAAGGGTGATCTCCTGAAGTTCAAAAAAGATTACAATTGCCAGAAGATACAGAACAGGCTTGACCTTCTCTTTATTATTGTCGAAAGAATTCAGAAACCATTCCAAACCGTATATGGACAGTATGATCACAATGAAACTTGCAAATAACAGGGTTCGTCCCGGAACCCTAAATCCGTCCAGAAGAGGTAATAGATGGACATATCCAGTGAAGGTATTGTTCCCACTGGCCCATATGAAAAATGCAATAAGCGGGGGATACAGATAAAGGCGGTCACGTGTCCGATTGAAGACCGACAGTATGGCAAAAATGAACGGTATGATTCCAAGGTATGCATAGCTCTCATATGTACTATATCCGGAGAGGGCATTGCCTGTTGCAAATGATGTGATCAAATCTCTGAAAAGTCCACTACCTGTGAAAGGATCAATAGGGTCGATCCTGACGATATGATCGCTCACCATCAGTGCAGGGATCAGTTTTATTGAACTGAACATCAGACAGAGGGTGAATATGGATATCATCACCTTCAGGTCCGGAATGCTGTATCGTTTACCTGAACTCCTACCCTTATCGACGATCCTCATGGCCGAGTATATCGCAAACAGTACAACAAAGAAAACGAAATAATAAATGGCACCACCAAATATGAACATAGCCATTGATATGGCAGATGCGATGATGTACTTAACATCCTTTAGCTCGTATGCTTTGACCATTAAGTACATTGTCAGTGGTATGAATATCTGTGTCGTCATCAGTTCGGTATGCCCTGCATCGATCCTGCCGGCCAGGCTTCCTGAGAGCATGAACAGGATCGATCCATACAACTGCAATGAGCGGTTGGCTGTTACGGTCGTGGAGAACAACCAGAAACATATGCCTGCAAGGAATACATGGAGAACCACTATGACCTTCACACCAGTGAGCACACCAAATATCAGATAGGGAATGGTCACAAGGGGATTGTATAATGCACTGATCGGACTTGCATATTCTGGGAATCCTGTTGTCCACAGGTTGTTCCATAGAGGGAACTGATGATAGTTTATGATAGAGTTTATCTGTGAGAGCACAGGAGGTTCGATCAGATCGCTTGGATGGCCCGGAAGCATGCCTGATGAAAAGATAATGTCCCACATGTAAAGGATAGTGCACATGGCAAGCGTACCGAGGATCATAAGGATGGTACTATCAAAGGTCTTTCCTGTATCATTGTTTTTCTCGGAGGACCTGTTCTCTTTAAACGTTTCCTTCTGATGTGTTATTTTTACCATCTCACAGGCTCCGGATATGTTTCTAGATTAATAACCATTTTCCCTAGTTCTGACATCATATATACGCATTTCATTCATCTGATCTTGTACATGAAAATATCAAATAACTGTAATATGTACTCATAGATCTCTCTTTTACCCAATTTACTGCTACCCATTTCTCTATCCTGGAACACATATGGGATCTCACAATATTTCGACCAGTTCCCCTTCCCAAGGATCTCCAGTCCGATCTTGTATCCGCGTGGACGCAGCACCACATCCTTCACGACGGATCGATCTATCACAAAAAAGCCGCTGACAGGGTCAGTGGATTTTGGTATCAACAATCGTGCCAGAAATGTCGCACCGGTTGATATCAGTTTTCTTTTGGCTCCCCATCCCTTTATTTCCCCTTCACTGGCATACCGCGTCCCAAATACTACATCACACCCATTCTCGATCTTCTCCAGGAATAATGGGATCTGTTCTGGAGGGTGGCTGAAATCACAATCTATAACCCCGATCGTATCTGAATCACAGTGGTCGAACCCCTCCACAACCGATTGTGACAATCCCCGGTCACTGGTTCGTACGATCACTTTTATGTTATCATAGCGCTTCTTCATCCTTTCAGCGATGGTTGCCGTTCCGTCCGGTGAATTATCATCAACGATCACCAGTTCCCCATTGATCATATTGATTGAGAATACCTCTTCAATGGCATTGATGATATTTTCTATATTTTCGGATTCATTGTAAGTCGGGATGATGATGCTTATAACGTTCAAGGTCTCACTCCTTTCTATCTGTTGCGATGTAGACTCCTGTGATCTGACCTGTGAATTGCGTATTCTGCTCCAACCAGTTCAAAGCATCACCTTCTGGGTTTGCTGCTGTGATGTCCCATGTGATCACATACCAGATATTGGCATTTTCATAGGTTGCACTGATATTCTCCAAACGTGCTGCTGAGGATGCGCCTTCTTTATAAGTGCCATCATAGTCATAGTAGAACTCCAATGGTTGTGTCATGTATCCTGGTAGGGATACCACTACGTCACCTGGCTGTGTCACTTCATGTAGATAGCTTGATACCCCTCTCCAATCGTTCTTTTGTGGCGTAGTGTAGTATGATGTTAGTGGGGATACGCAGAGTGCACCTACCAGAATGACCATAACCATAATACTCAGCGTTCGATTTTTGTCAATGTTCCCTGTTTTTGACGTTCCGGAATATAATCTCTGGGAGATGCCGGTGATACCTCTTGATATCATGATTATGTATATGGGAAGAATGAACAGTAGGTACCGTGGGCTAAAGGGCATCTTTGCGGCGAGGGCATAACTGATCCCAAGTGGCACAAAGATGAGCAGAGCCATAAGGATTGTTTTGTCGTGTTCATCCCGTTTGAGAATGGATACAAGGAACCCGACGAAGAATATCGATGCAAGAATGTAGGATGTATTGCTATAGGTGCTATACTGCATAAGGATCGTGTTGAAGAAATCCAGGGATTGTCCCATACCCCAGGTAGGTACGCCAGCAGTCCTTGATATGCTTTGTTTGATGAATGGTATCAATACCGGTGAAACGACAAGTACCAATGCCAGCATGCTGATCAGGAAGGAACGAATGTTCTTTGTATCCGATAGGACCAAACGTCTTGCATGGAAGGATCCCTTAAGCTGAATGATACAATAGAACATCAACTCTGGAATGATCATGAAAATAGTATAGTAAAAGGAGTAGAATCCAAGTGCTGCAGATGCAACAAATCCTATCCATTGCCAGTTTTTGTTCTCCTTTGATGCCATATAAATGAAATAAAGGGACATGAGTGCGAAGAGGACCATCTGGGCGTACATCCTGGATTCCTGGGAATAAAAGATGTGAATGATAGAGATCGAAAGGATGAACGCACTGATCAATCCTTCCTTTCGTCCGAAGATCGCTTCTCCGGTCTTGTATATAACAGGGATTGTCAGTATTCCGAATATGGCCGATGGCAGTCGCAGTGCAAATTCAGAACTTGTGAATGTGGATACGAAATTGATGATCATGAAATGCAGGGGAGGATGCCGATCAGCGAGCGCATGTGCCCATACTTCTGAGATAGACTCACCATATGACATGTAATATGTACTTGCTTCATCCAACCATATCGATTGGGCACCCAGATTGTGGAGGCGCAGGTATGCACCAATAAGCACTATCGTAGTCAATAGAAGCAGGTATGGGTCAGACGTTATCCGTTGGAGATAGTTTGGAGATGTTCCGCTTCCTTCTTCACATATCTCTTTTTTTTTGGTCTTTGTTCCCATATGATCAGCTCATTCAGAATCCCGAACATGCGAAAATACAACATATAATTGAGTTGTGACGCTGCTTATGAATGTGGAAACTACTAGTTGACAGAACTATTTAAGAATATCGAAAGCATCTGTATGAATTTAATTAGATACATCCCGCATATCTGCTTCGACCTGTATCATAGTAATGGACTACTTTTCTGTATGGACTGTAGCTGCTGATAAACAGAACTATTTAATACTATCATAAATATTGATGCATTGAGTATCCCTTATCTTATCCGGACGCTATCCGATGAATGCCAAAAGACCCCTTGATACCAATCTGCTTCTCAGCAAGAAGACCATATTTTCATTTATAGTATCCTTCTCGGTCCTCTTTTTACTAATAAAGAACATCGATGTCAATGAGGTTATAGAGGTTACCAGCAACCTTGATGTCAGGTTATATCTTGCTGCATTCGCAGTGCATTACTCTTCCTTCATGGTACGGGGACTGAGATGGCAAAAGCTCCTCAACACGATACATGTTCGGGTCAGTGCTCTCATATTGAGTGAAATGGTGTTCCTGTCATGGTTTGCAAACAGCATCGTCCCCGCTAAGATCGGTGATGTGTATCGAAGCTACATGTTGAAGAAGTACACTGAAACACCTATATCAGCATCGATTGGGACCATAGTGGTTGAGCGTATCGTTGATATAGCTGTCTTGATGATATTGCTGACAATTACCGGGACACTTGTGTTCAAAGAAAAAATGCCCGAGGAAATCGCACAGTCTCTGGAGATCGGTTATATCCTTGTTGGGTTCGTGGCCCTGTTGTTGATCCTGGTGTATATGCTGCGGCATCATATTGTACGTATTATTCCAGAACGTTTCATCTTCCATTATGATAATCTCCATGATGGTGTATATGGTTCATTCTCACGTCCCACTACGTTTGTGTATGTAGTGTTCTTCACTCTCCTGTCATGGACACTTGAATCAGGACGGTTCTTACTTGTTACCATGGCACTGGGTTTAGATCTGAATTTGCCTTTGGTGATCTTCGTTGTCCTTGCATCATCTCTTCTGACCGCGATCCCACTGACACCTGCAGGTCTTGGTGCTGTGGAGGTCTCTATTGTTTTCATTCTGGGCGCGATGGGTGTCGACACTGCCGTTGGTACATCAGTGGCGTTGCTGGACAGGTTGATCAGCTACTGGAGCATTCTTGCATCAGGAGCAGTGGTATACATGATAAGTGACAAGACATGAGTAATGTCCTTCCCACGTCTTCTCAGATGTTCCCATATAGATCATTTTGATGAGCATATTCCGTACATTTTTTGAGTGGATGTATAACTTGCTGAGTGAACGCCCACTTCTCGATACAAATGATCTTCTTGCTTAGATTTGATAAAAAGAATTTAATATGCAGGGCTTCTATTCAGTAGTAGGGTTCAGCATATTGCAGAACACAATGTTTGACTATATCAGGGAGTTGATATTATTAGATCCATTATTCTTGCAGGTGGCTCAGGCACACGCCTGTGGCCACTCAGTCGTGAACATTATCCAAAACAGTTCTTGAAATTTGGGGATACCTCGCTATTCCAGGACACCTTCCTCAGGTGTCTCAAGGTCTCGGATATCTCTGAGATATTTGTGGTGACCAATAGTGCACAGAAATTCTTTGTGATCGGACAGATCCAGGAACTGGAATTTGATCATCCTGTAGAGAACGTGCTGATAGAACCCGAAGGAAAGAACACGTTGCCAGCCATTTGCTTTGGGATGTATACTATTGCGGAAAAGTTCGGCAGGTCTGTGGTGGGTATATTCTCATCAGATCATATCCTGGACAGCGACGCAATGGACACGATCCGGAAGGCAGAGGTACTTGCAGCAGATAATCTTGTGACCTTTGGAGTGGTGCCCACATCTCCACACACAGGTTATGGTTACATAAGTCCGGCTGAACCTCTTGGTATGGGATATATGGTCTCGCAGTTCAGGGAAAAACCAAATAGTGAGGATGCCAGGCGATATGTTGAGGAAGGATGTTTCTGGAATAGTGGCATGTTCCTCTTTGATACACACCTATTTTTCAATGAACTACAGAAACATGAACCGGAAATATTTGTTACCTTTGATGTCGCAGATGTCCCAGCTCACATCAACGGGATCTATCCCACTCTTCCATCCCTATCCATCGATTATGGCATCATGGAACGCTCAGACAGGGTAGCTGTTGTCAGACTTGACCACAGATGGAGCGATCTTGGCAATTTCAATTCTATTTATGACGAGTTCGAAAAGAACAGTTCAGGCAATGTTGTTCACGAATGTGACAGTGTTCTACTCGATTCTACAGGTAACCTTGTCCATTCAAAGCCTGACAAGATCGTCTCGCTTATCGATGTGAACGACATGGTGGTGGTGGATACTCCTGATGCTCTCCTTGTGTGCCCCCGCAGTAGTAGCCAGAGGGTGAAGGAGGTGGTGATATCTCTTAACGAAAAGGGCGATGAGCGCGCTCTTCTTCATCAAACTGTCTACCGGCCATGGGGTACCTATACGATAATGGAATACTCGGCAAGGCATAAGATCAAGAACATCACCGTCATGCCACAGAGGAAATTGAGTCTGCAACTGCACCATCATCGCAGTGAACACTGGGTGGTAGTTAAGGGTATGGCATGCGTCCAGATGGCGGATGATCAATTCTTCTTGCGGCAGGGGGAAAGCACCTTTATACGTGCAGGTATCAAACACCGTCTATCAAACCCAGGCAAGCTGCCACTTGAGATTATTGAGGTGCAGCTGGGGGAATCTGTCGACGAGGCAGATATCGTGAGATTTGATGATGAGTATGGCAGAGAATGAATGTTTGGATCATTAAGGAGGGTAGCATGAAGATAACAAAAGCAGTGATCCCTACGGCGGGTCTTGGTACGCGATTTCTACCGGTAACAAAATCTATGCCCAAGGAAATGCTACCGATCATCGACAAGCCGGTGATCCATTATGTGGTGGAAGAGGCTATAGAGTCCGGCATTGACGATATAATATTTGTCACTGGCAGGAACAAAAGGTCTATTGAGGACTATTTTGACGAGTCGCCGGAGCTTGAGATGCATCTGAAGGACAGACACAAGGATGATCTTCTGAAGATGGTACAGGACATCTCGTCCATGGTTGACATCCACTACATCCGCCAGAAAGAACCGCGGGGGTTGGGGGATGCGATACTGACCGCACGCAAGCACATAAGCGGTGATCCATTTGCTGTGTTGCTGGGAGATGATATCATTGTGAATGGAAAACCATGTACCCAACAGCTGATCGAGATACATGAGAAATATGGACGGTCTGCGATAGCGGTGGAGGATGTTCCACAGGACAAGGTCAGTAGCTATGGGATCATAAAAGGCACTCCTCTGGATGGATCTCTGTACTCCATTGAGGATATTGTGGAGAAGCCGGAACCTGCGGATGCTCCATCCAACATCGGTGCTATTGGAAGGTATGTGTTCACTCCTGAGATATTTGATTGTATCGAGAAGACCACTGCCGGAGTTGGAGGCGAAGTACAGCTCACCGATGGTATCCGCATGCTGAATGATATCCAGAATGTATATGCATATCGGTTCACCGGGCGGAGGTACGATACAGGGGACAAGCTTGGATATGTAAAGGCTATAATAGATTTTGCGATGCGGAATGAGGGTATGGGGGAGCAGGTACGTAAGTATTTGGAAGGGGTACTGTCTCCCGAAAGTACGGAGATCCGATCCCCCCGATCAGGGAAATGTTCCTGTGACGAATGAATGTTTGTTCTGAAAAGACACAGGATAAATACAGGTTAGAACTGTATCCGACGTCCTTCTCGGGCTGATCTCAATACTGCTTCTGCCATCTTCACAGCACGCATACCAACGACTCCATCCGATATTGGTGTGTTCCTGTTCCGGATGCAGTCTACAAAATGCCTGAGTTCTTCTTTCAATGGTTCGGCATAGGGTATAGGAATAGTATATGAGCCTTCGTTCTCTACACTGAATGCGCTCTTTCCGTTGAAGTCCTGCTCTGCGATACGTATATCAAATATCTGGAGTTCCTGAGGCTTGAGATAATCTATCTTTGCGGCCTTTTCTGAGCCCACAACCACAAGGTCTCGCTGTTTGCCATATGCAGGCATCAACCAGCTCTCTAATGCGTGGGCAGTGGTATCACCAAGATCCATTGTGATCATTGCGGTCTCTTCTATGTCGGGCTGCAGATTACATCTTGTAGTTGCAAGGATGCTGTCAGGATACTCCTTGTCCACCAGATGGCAGAACATATCTACTTCGTGGATACCAAGTGCATACACCACTCCCATGTCTTTCCTGGGTGCGCCAAAGGAAAGACGATTGCTCGTGATCAGTTGGATAGAACCGAACTCTCCCAGATCGATGCGTTTTTTCAGTTCCTTCACGGCCGGATGGTGTCGGAATATATGCCCTACCATGAGGATCTGGCCAGTGTCCTCAGATACCTCCACCAGATGTTCCGCTTCCTTGGAGTCCATTGTCATGGGTTTTTCCACAAGGACATCCTTCCCTGCTTCCATGAACTCCTTCGCAAGAGGATAATGGGTGTGTGATGGCGTGACAATGCTCACTGCATCGATATCGGGGTCGGATAGCAGTTCTCTGTGGTCGGTAAGGTACTCGATGTTGAATGCATTTCCAAGCTCATGGGCGCGTTTTTCATCAATATCGCAGATCTTGACACTATCGATCACATTTTCTGATACAAGTTCACTGTATGTTCGGACATGGTTCTTGCCCCAGTATCCTGTTCCAATAACTCCTATCGTGGTCATTGTACCCACTCCTGTATCTTCTCTGCAACATATTGGACCTGTTCGTCCGTCATCTGGGGATGCATTGGGAGGGATAGTATCCGGTCAACAAGGGTATCTGTTACAGGAAGTTCAACATCCCCTGCTTCCATGCAGGGCTGTTTGTGTACCGGGACCGGGTAGTGTATTCCGGTGCTGATGCCATTGTCTTTCAGGTATTGTGCGAGTCCATCACGGTCATCGGTCTGTATGACGTACAGGTGGTAGACATGTTTGGCCCAGGCCGCTGCGGTAGGGGTATCAACCACGTCTGCCAGCAATCTGTCATATTCAGCCGCAACTGCACGTCGTCGATCGGTCCATTCCGGTAGGTGTTTGAGTTGTTCACGTCCCACGGCAGCTGGGATCTCACTGAGCCTCAGGTTCAGGCCAAGCATATCACTCACATATTTTTCTTTTCTGCCATGATCCCTGAGCATGGAGATCTTCTCTGCAAGTTCTTCATTACTGGTAACTACCATGCCACCATCACCCGCAACGGTCATGTTCTTTGAAGGGAAGAAACTGAAGACCCCTATATCTCCCATGGAACCCGTTCTCTTTCCTTTGTATTCTCCTGCGTGGGCCTGGCATGCATCCTCGACCACGGGAATGTTATGCGATGTTGCAATATCCATGATTGGGTCCATATCTGCAGGATGACCGTACAGGTGCACGGCAATGATAGCTTTGGTATTAGCGTTAATAGCATCTTCAAGCTGGGTCGGATCGATGGTATAGGTTTCAGGGTCCACATCCACATAGACAGGGGTTGCCCCCAGGAATTTTGCAGGGCTTGCGCTTGCGATGAACGTATGGGAAGGTACTATGACCTCATCATCTTTCTTGATACCAAGTGCCATCATTGTCAGTAGGATGGCAGAGGTGCCCGAACTCACACCTATTGCATATTCTGTGTTACAGAATTCTGCAAATTCCTGTTCAAATTGGCGCAGATTATTTCCTTTGATAAATCGACCACTGTCAAGTACCTGTGCAACCGCCGATCTGATGTCATCATCGACATACATTTCACTGAAGTTTATGTGCATGTATATTTAACCCTCTTTCAATTTCAAACCAATTTTCAAATTTAATTTGTGTCAATATGTTATGCTTTTTCAGTCCTGCCATTCATAAGGTCTTTCAAAATATCCAACCTCACATTCCATCTCATCAATATTGCATATTACTCTGGCAGGATTTCCGTATGCAAGGACATTATCAGGGATATCTTTTGTGACAACAGCCCCCATCCCTATAAGGGAGTTCTCTCCAATACTGACCCTTGGCCCAATGCTCACGTTGCCTCCGATCTTCGCTCCTCTCCGAAGACGCACACTTTTTGCGCAGTCCTCAAAGCGTGGGCAGGGGGGATGAAGTACATTCAGGATGGTTGTGGAAGGGCCGATCCATACATCATCCTCGATCATGACGAATTCCGGGATGAAACAATTGGAATGGATGCGTACGTTATTTCCTATATTGTTCTCCCTTTCAACGATAGAATGCGTTCCAATGCTCACATTATTGCCGATGATGTTGTTCTCCCGCAGAAGGATGCCATGTCCTGTCTGAAAATCATTGCCTATCCTGTTGCCGGCATATATTACGGAATGGGATCTGATAACTGCGTTGTTACCAAT
>Ga0255382_10096_pt1 | contig 11955 bp, 7 predicted proteins | sample ANMaggSeSYBR01H9_FD_182101 | JGI IMG/M metagenome (GOLD analysis project Ga0255382, IMG submission 182101) | Sediment cell enrichment communities from methane seep in Santa Monica Basin, California, United Staets - ANME aggregate JGI... | ecosystem: Environmental > Aquatic > Marine > Cold seeps >... | reverse complement strand
CTGCATGCAATTATAGATTATGCGAATGATCATTATAATCGATTCCAAGCTCAATTACTATAAAAATATAGAAATATACCCACCGGGTATTGTTTCGTAAGGCAAGACTGTTTGCAACATGTTATGGGTAATGAACTTACGAGATGTACAGCATAGCATTTTTATCTGGAATGAATATAGATGCCATTATAAGGAGTTATGGAGTCGCCAAAGAACACCTCTCCTGTTCGTGGAAAGGTGCCACATAGAAAGTTTATCATTAATTAAACAGACCGGGCGAAAGGCTGTGAGCCAATCGCCCGGTCTGTTTTGTTGACAACGTTGTATATGTAACAACGCGTCTTCAGTCAGGTTTTAATATAGTAACACACATTCGGGGTCCTGCGGATTGTTGCAACCGAGCCATTCGCCGGCAAGCATCGCAAAATCATAAATGTCAACATAACAGTCCGGAACACCTTCGGGACCGGAGATGTCGGCCGCTTTCAGTAATCCATCGTCAATGACATCCTGGCAGGTCGGATCTTCGACCGCGATTGTTACACTGTCAGAGATCGCCGAGCCGTCATCGGCTGTCAAAGTCAGAACATAAACGCCAACTTCAGAGAAGGTTACTATCGGGTCTTCAATTCCGGCATCAGAAAACGCAGCCGTGCCCGGACCGTCGGTCTGTGTCCATGCGAGCGTCGCGGCGACAGGATTGCCGTCGTCAATGACCGTGCCGTCAAGCTGCAGAGAACCGTATTGCATATAGAACGTCTGGTCCTCGCCTGCGTCAACCTGCGGTACCAGGTTACCCATAGCCGCCAGGGCCGCGACCTGAGAGGCGTCGATAGCATAATCATAAACATAGGTATCGTCGATCATGCCGCTCCAACTGCGCTCTATTGTAAAGTCATCTTTTCTGTTCCTTGAGCCGATGCTAACAGGTACGCCGTCGGTGGTGTCGAGCAATCCCGCGTTGTCCACGACAGTGTCAAGCAGACCGTCAACATACAGATATGACTTCGAGCCATCATATATACCGACGGCATGATGCCAGTAACCATCGTCCATGGACCTGGTAGAATAAGCCCTTGAACCAGAAAGACTGTCGCCGGGAGTGAAAGTTACCTTACCATACAAATCGTTGGCGGGTGTCTCGACATATAATCTCCAGCCCGTATTACTGTTGGCAATGATGGCCGGATGGTAAGCATTCGCGAGATCGTTGATCTTGAACCAGGCAGCCAGAGTAACCTCATACTCCAGCAGATCCATGTTCGGGTCCAACGCCACGTCGGTGGTAACATCCACATAGGAACTTGTCGTATCTTTTTCGACGCCGAAGAATTCCAATGCGCCGCTGCCGACCCAGCCGGTTACACGACTGGGAACAACATCACCGGTAAGGGTACCGTCGTTATTGTTAGCCGAGTCAAGCGCGGTCAGGCCGCTGGCTTCATCCATGTTCCAGTGGGCCATCGGATCGTTACTGCTTCTGATCCTGATTACCACAGTATCATTCGCAGTTTTGTCACCGTCGCTGGCGCTGAATTGTAACTCATACACACCGATTGCCGGGAATGTAACCTCGGGGTCTTCAATATCGGTAGCGGAAAAAGACACCGTGTCGCCACTGATCTGCGACCAGGAATAAGTCAATGGGTTAGGTACACCATCATCACTGGCAGCAGCGTCCATCTGCAGAGTAACAGCAGAGCCCGGCCATAATTCCGACATCATAGGCCCGGCATCGACTGTCGGGGGATACTGAGCAAGGCCTACCAAATCCAGCATTTCGCTGTCGGTCAAAAGCCGATTATATATACGAACATCATCAAGACAGCCCGGAAAAGGCCAGGTGCCGTCCGTATATCGGGTGGCCAGGCATACATGCGGGTCGCCTAACAGTCCGGCAAGCGACCGGTTTGTCAGGGTTTGTACAAGTACTCCGTCAATATACACTTTATAAGTCGCGCCATCTATAACAAAGCCTATGTGGTGCCACTGGGTATCGGTGATAACATTGCCGGTGTTTGATCCCAGGCCGGCACCAACTATTGTCGAATAGATTCTGATGCTGCCTGAGGTGTTACGCAACCGGAAATAAATCCTGTTACTACCATCCGCATATAGCCCGAAATAAGTTTTATCGGCTGACAACGCATCAATCTTACCCCACCACGCCAAGGTCAATTTACCGTCCTGCAGCAGGTTACTGTTGTTATATACGCTCGATGCGGCTGTAACGGCGGAACCACCACCGAAATGCATGGCGCCGGGGCCTACCAAACCCGCAATCCAAGTGCCGGAACCCTGAAGTTCGGCGTCAATCGCGTTGGCGGAACTGTCAGTGAGCGTAGTTCCAGTTCCATCGTCAATCTTCCAATGTCCTACAAGGTCTGATGTGATATCCGCATTGGCGAGACCTGCGGTCAGGCCTATCGCGAATACACACAAAAATAACTTTAACATTCTCTTCTTAACCATCTCTTCGACTCCTTAATAATTTAGTAAATGTTTGTTATCCACAAAACCGCTATCAACGGATTTGCCGTTTTTTTAATTTTCTAATATGGAAGTTCGCACTCGGCGTTCTGCGGGTCGTTGCAGGAGAGCCAGTCGCCGGCAATGGCCGCAAAATCATACAGATTAACATAACAGTCCGGAGTTCCGTCAGGACCGGATATATCGCTTGCCGCGAGCAATCCATCATCAATGATGTCCTGGCATACCGGATTTATGACCGTAATCGTTATCTCGCCATAGGCCGTTGCCGAAGTGTCATCGGCCGTCAGACGCAGAACATAAGTTCCGACATCCGGGAATGTTACGATGGGGTCCTCAATCGCGTCATCTGAGAACGTCGCGGTACAGGGATCGGCGGTCCATTTGAGCGTTGACATAGCAGGTACGCCGTCTTCGGTAACCGTGGCGTCAAGCTGCAGAGGGCCGCGCTGTATCGCGTATGTCTGATCCTCACCCGCATTGACTGCCGGCGGTACATCTCCCATAGCCGCCAGAGCAGCAGCCTGGGCGGCGCTCAGGGCATAGCTGTAAATACGCACGTCGTCGATCAGACCGTTCCAACCGCGTTCCACTTCCGTATCACTGGTCGCGCGGTCACCGATAGTAACCGGTTTGTCGTCGCCGAATTCGAGCAATCCCGCATTGTCTTCGGAATGGTCAAGTACACCGTCGATATACAGGTATGACTTCGAGTTCGCATAGTCATATACACCGACGATATGATGCCAGTAGCCATCGTTCACGAGCTTGTTGGAATACGTCCTTGAGCCCGATAGAGAGTCACCGGGTGTGAAGGTTATCTGACCAAGCCTGTCGCCTGTCTCAGCAAATATTCTCCAGCCCACATTACTGTTGCCGACGACGACCGGATAGTAAGAATTCGCAAGATCATCGATCTTAAACCAGGCAGCCAGCGTTACATCATACTTCAGGTTTTCCAGGTTCGGGTCCGATGCCAGCAGATCGCTGGTAATGTCCACATAAGAACTAATATCCGTACCTCCGACACCATAGAATTCCATAGCGCCGCTTCCAACCCAGCCGGAGACCCAGTTAGGCTCGGCGTCACCGGTGCGGGCGCCTTCGTTGTTGTTGGCCGAGTCATCGTTCACAGTTGCGCCACTGCCTTCATCAAAGTCCCAGTGGGCAATCGGGTCATCGTTCGGCCTGATATAAATCATTACCGCGCTGCAGGTTTCCTTATCGCCGTCATTGCCGCAGAGTTGCAGTTCATACATACCAGCCGCGCCGAATGTCGCTGTGGGGTCCTCAATGGTGGTATCGGAGAACACTACCGTACCGGGGCCGCTGAGTTTAGACCATGTAAGGGTTACCTGACAGGGGTCAGCGGGTTTGCCGTCGTCACTTACGGTACCGTCCAGTTGAGCGGTATCATCAGGCCACAAGAGTGACTGATAACTGCCGGCGTCAACACGCGGGGCAAAGTTAAAGTCCGGGTCGGGAGCCGTCAGAGCTAAAAGATCATCCGCTTCCAAGACCCGGCTGTACACACGCACATCATCGAGTCGGCCCTCAAAACTTCTCCTGCCATTGTTGGATACTCCGATATAGAATCCAAAATTATGGTCTTCGCCTATTGAGAAAGCCTGTGGCCCTGTACTATCCGTTACGCCGTTAACATAGAGAGTCAGACTGGTCCCATCGAATGTAAAGGCCAGATGTACCCATTCGCCCACAGGCATAAGGCAGAAAGGAATCGAGCCGGCGGTGAAGTATGTCATTCCCACTCTATTTTGATATGCATCAGGGTCTGCTCTTTCCCATACCTCCCACTGCCACATCATTCCATCCGCGGCCCAGGTTTGCCCCTTGGTAAGAAAATGCTGGGTCCCTACCCCCGGAGTTCCGTCCCACCAGGCCCACATCGCCATGGTAAAAACTCCCGTCCCATCCGAAGGGTTACATTCTGTTCCACAGTAAAGCCCATCGGCTTGGCCGTTAGCGCGAAACTGCATAGCGCCGCCATAGCCTTCCGGACCTTCCGCCCATTCCGGCACGCCTACAAACATGCCGTCGTAGCCGTTGCCGGTGACATCCGCGGTCTCATACCCGGTGCCTTCCTCAAGCGGCCAGTATCCTACCAGGCCCGTGTCGATATCCGCCGCGTTCGCGAGGCTTACACACAAGCCTATCGCTAACGCACACACCAATAACTTCAGTCTTTTCCTTTCCATCTTTTCATCTCCTAAAAAACTACAACAACAGTAAATACAAACCGCTTCGCGGTACAATACAATAAAAGCTCTAACAAAACGATAATTCGTGAGAGCGCATCGTCCTGACGAATGCCGGCGAGACGCCTGCGATACAGGTTTTATTAGAGTGCCTTAACCGTTTTCGGCGAAATTACTCATATAATTTGGATTAACAAAAATCAGATGAATGTACCTTTTCCCCGAGACTGTAGCAAGATTACAGAGTACACTGCTTAATGGCCAATTGTAGTTTACGGCGAAATCGCAACAAAGCCCAAATTTAACGTTCGAATCTGATACAACAATACATCGGAAGCTGCAACCAGCCAATTAAATCTTGCTTAACTGATTTGCCCTAAAAGAGTTACGTGCTGTTTGCTCTGTAATGCTACTACAGTCTCTTTTTTCCTCACATCATTAACAGGATACTCTATGAGAAATAGAGTAATAACCAACCTTTATAATAATCAATCGCAAGTTTCATGTCAAGTAAATTAATGTAAATAATGTAAAAAAAAAGGTAAATATTCGCTCTGTCAGTCCTTTGGGCCTGATAAGAAAAAGAATGCGCAAACAGCTACTACTTATCTTTTCGGCCTTTTCAGGCCGGATCTGAAAATCTAATAACAAAACTCCTTTGTTGTGACTATTCGACATTATCAATTATAATCGATTCCAAACTCAATTGCTATAACTATATTGGCTTTTTCTGTATAAAATCAGTTTTTTTGTATAAGAAGATGAGTAGATTAAGGATAAAAGTTGACGCCAGCGTCAAAAGTCCTTTGCGCCCTTGATTTTGGGGGTGTTGTTTTTGCACCGTTTTTCGGACTTTTGGCGGCTGCATCAAAGTTAGCGTTTTTTACAGGCCGTGTCCTTTCGCCTCTCCCGGTGCTTGAAAAAAGTAATGAATCATCTTCCGGAGGTTTACGCCGTCCGGCTATTCGCTCTGTCGGCCCTTCGGGCCTGATTTTGCATTACATTATATGGCTAAAATGTTACGAAAAAAGTTTGGTTTTAACTGTGACAGAGCATTAGTAGCGTTTGTAACCTGCATAACCATACGATGGGAGGTTTAAGTGGGCAAAGCCCCTTACCATATATTCCAGGTCGGGATTGCCGGGTTGGATTTTGCGTAGATCACTCCAGGGCCAACCAGTGGCGTCCGACGGGAAAATTTCAAAGGTGCGTTTATCCATCCAGCCGTGCATCTCGGCGTGGCCGTCGGCAAAACTCAAAGTGCTTCTTTTGTTGTGCCAGATCGCCAAGAGGTCCAGCCAGCAATCGCCGAGCCAGAACGATAAAGCCCATGCGCTGGAGTTGTAAGCGTAATTCGTTCCGTCCTGCCATTCCTCCACAAACACATATTTCTCGGACGGCGGATTGATCGTGCTAAATTTAATATGCGACCAGGTAAAGGCCCCCGCAAGACCGTGTGGGATCGAATAGCTGCGATAAATATCCCTCGGCGGCTCATTTTTAACATTTCTTTTATCGCCCGGACAGTGATACGCTTCCACGGTGTTAATATACTTGTAGAGCTTGCCCGCCTGAATACCCCTTTTCCTATCCGCCTGGGTGGTTTCATCGTACGTCGGATAATCATCCAGATTCATCGAACGCATCGGAGGTCGCACCGCCATCAAAAGTTTTCTAGCGTCAGTATATTGATGTACACTGCCATAAACCAACTTATCGTTATTTCTCCATTCCGTGACGCTAAATCGCACCCTACCAAGTTTTGTGTTGTCCCTTCGGCTGCGCTCAGTGCAGGCTCTTTCAGGCGCTTAAGCCGGAAGCCATGCTTAATCTTGCTTATGCTTTGCATAAGCTACGCGTAAAGCATGCCACCCAACGAGCCATCCACCTCGAAGACTCGGTGGCTGCCACTCGTCGAAAAGTGGAGGGTAGAGGGTAGAGGGTAGAGGGTGGAGGGTGGAGGGTGGTGAGAGAGAGGGAAGAAAGAAGATAGCGGACGAAGAATTGAATCCCGATTTGTCGGGAAACATCAAACGTTTAACATCGAATAAGATCGCCACACGGAGTGTTCCTCCCACTTTAGTAAGAACAGTGGGGGCTGGTAATTGTGTTTTGAATGGTAAGATTATCGGTTTTCGAGTTCGGCTATGATTTCGTGCAGCATGTTTATGGCCTGGATGGGAGTGAGATTATTAAGATCAGTATGCCGGAGCTTCTCCAATAGTGGGTCGGGCGGGGCGTTGTCAAAAAGCAGTTTCTGGCCGTCGGGTGTTTCCAAACGACCGCCAAGCTGGGGGACGTGGGCCTCGCGAGAAAAGCTGCTCTCAAGCTCATCGAGGATTTCACTGCTGCGTGAAAGAACGTTTTTAGGAATGCCGGCAAGACGCGCGACGTGAATGCCGTAACTTTTGTCAGTGCGGCCGGGTATTATCTTATGAAGAAACACAACATCGTCCTTCCACTCGCGGACGGCAACATTGAGATTCGTAACATTAGCCAAAAGGTCGGCCAGTTCGGTGATTTCATGATAGTGCGTGGCGAAAAGAGTACGGCATTTAATAGTAGTAGCAATGTGTTCAGTAATAGCCCAGGCCAGTGCCAAACCATCGTAAGTGCTGGTGCCGCGGCCGACCTCGTCGAGAATAACGAGTGAGCGGTCGGTGGCGTTATTCAGGATGTTGGCGGTTTCTATCATTTCAACCATAAAAGTCGATTGGCCGCGTGTAAGCTCGTCACTGGCGCCAATGCGGGTAAATATCCGATCTACCAGGCCGAGCGACGCGGACCGGGCAGGAATGAAACCGCCCATCTGTGCCATGAGAACCAACAAAGCAGTCTGTCGAATATAAGTGCTCTTGCCGGACATATTGGGGCCGGTGATAATAGCGATCTGTTTGCCGCCATCAGAGCCGGCGGTAAGAGTAAGGTCGTTTGGTACGAACCGGTCGGCGAGACTGATGTCCAAGACAGGGTGTCGGCCTTCCACAATTTCCATTTCGGGTTCGAGGTGCAGGCTTGGCCGGCAGTAGTTACGGTGGCGGGCAATATGAGCCAGGCAACAAAGGCAGTCGATTTTTGCCAGGGCGTCGGCGACCTGCTGGAGACGGAGGGTCTGTGCGGCGGTTTGGGTTCGGACGTCCTGAAACAGTTTGTCCTCAAGCTCCCGGCATCGCTGCTCCGCGTTGAGGGCGTCAGTTTCGTAACGTTTGAGTTCGTCAGTAATATAACGTTCGGCGTTTTTTATGGTCTGTTTGCGAACGAAATCGGGAGGAACCTGCCCCTTAAAGGTGTGGGAGACTTCGACATAATAACCGAAAACCTTGTTAAAGCCGACCTTGAGATTACTAAAACCGGTTTGTTCAACAAGCCGTTTCTGATACTGCGCGAGCCAGCTTTTGCCGTCCCGGCCGATACTACGCAAGCGATCAATTTCTTCATTATAGCCGTTACGGATGATACCGCCTTCGCGGTATGACAAAGGCGCATCAGGGTTAATGGCCGATTCGATAAGGTCGGCGATGTTTTCGAGCAAATCGCACCGAGCGGTGAGCCGTGAAACCATCGCGGAAGAACACTCCTCGATCAATAATTTAATTCCTGGCAGTTGCCGAAGAGTCCGGGCCAAATGCAGAAGATCACGAGGTGAGGCACGGCCGGTACTGATACGAGTAGTAATCCGCTCGATGTCTGAAATTTGTGAAAGGTGCTTACGCAAATCCTCGCGTAACCGGTCCAACTGGAACAGTTCGGCTACGGCATCCTGGCGGAACCGGATGTTCTCCAAATCGTTAAGAGGATAGCAAAGCCATAAACGCAGTTTGCGGGCGCCCATAGCAGTGTTAGTTTCGTCGAGGCAGTGCAGCAGGGAACCGGCAGTAGTGTTGTCGCGAATAGTGCGTTCGATTTCCAGACTGCGGAGGGTTGCCTTGTCTATATGGAGGAACTTATCACGGGTAACCCTGCGGAGGCCGGCAATGTGGCCTATGGCGGTTTTCTGCGTTTCGTTGAGATAATCAATGACAGCGGCGGCGGCGGCAAGAGAACAGTCGAGTCGCGAAAAGCCGAAGCCCTCAAGAGAAGCGGTGCCGAAATGTTTTTTTAGTGTTTCGACTGCCTGGTTAGTATCGTAGAGCCAGCCGGGCCGGGTAGTGAGGACGGCGGAGGATAATTCTTCGAGTTGAGGAATGAATTTTTTCGGCAGGGCATCGGGGTCGTCGCTTAAAAGGCACTCTGAAGGCGCCAGACGAATCAGCTCGTCCAGCAGGAAACGCGACTCGATCAGTTGCGCGAAGAATTGGCCGGTCGATAGATCGACCCAGGCAAGGCCGGCGTGTTCGGGTTTGGGACCGGCGCCGCCGGGTTTGCCTGAATGGCCGGTTTTGCCGGCGCGGCTCCGGAAGGCTCGATCGAAGCAGACGGCGGCGAGATAATTGCCCACATTCTTCTCGAGCAGAGAATCTTCGGTGAGAGTGCCGGGGGTAACAAGACGAACGACGTCACGCTTGACGATACCCTTAGACTGAGCAGCGTCCTCGACCTGTTCACAAATAGCGACCTTATGGCCGGCCTTTATCATTTTGTGAAGATAAGTGTCCAAAGCGTGATATGGTATGCCTGCCAAAGGCACAGAGTTTTGGGACTTGCCGCGACTGGTCAGGGCGATGCCGAGTACCCGTGAGCAAATTTTGGCGTCCTCGTAAAAGGTTTCATAAAAGTCGCCCATGCGGAAGAATAAAATGGCTTGAGGGTATTGGTCCTTAAAGTGCCGGTACTGCTTCATGGCCGGGGTGAGTTTCTGGTTGTCGGCGGCGGGAACCATAGTGCAGGTGCAACTCCTAATTTCAATGACGAATTATGAAACCAGAATGAGGAATCAATAACGAATTACAAATGACGAATATTGGATGCTTGTGAATAGTTACAAGTTTTTTTATTTTGCCCTTTCAGGGCGTAAAAATATATATTGTTCTTTCTACCCAGGGCGGTTGCCCTGGGCTGGTCTATGCTGCCCTTTCAGGGCGAATAAAGAGAAGGATCCCCCGATTTTACATCGGGGGCTAATAAAACGAACGCGCGGGCCACAGGCCCGCCCTACTTAAGAACCCCTGCTTAACAGCAGAGGCTATGTCAAATGGTGTGACACATCGCATCTTACTATAGTAAAGCTTCATTATTCTAGCCAGGACAAAGTTTCAAAGGGTGCGTCGAAAGCATAAAAGGCAATTGACGGCATGAGGCTGGAAATGTAAAATAAGCGGCGTATTGTATTTTTCGGCTCTTATTCAAGGAGATTTGCAAGTGGAAGTGAGACGTGAAGATATGGAAGGCGGCCGGAGGCTGATGTCCCTGGATGCGCTGCGTGGTTTTGATATGTTCTGGATTATCGGGGGTGCCGCGATAGTCAAGACTATGGCGAAAGGCGCCCAAAATGAATGGATGAATACGCATATATTGCCGCAACTGGAACATGTGCCGTGGGAAGGGTTCCAGTTTATGGATTTGATCATGCCGCTGTTTCTGTTTATCGTAGGGGCGGCGATGCCGTTCTCCTTCGGGAAGCGTCTGTCGCATGACGATCGCAAGTGGCGTTTGTATCTTCATGTCGTATGGCGGTCTGTGATTTTGTTTATCCTTGGGATGGCGGTTCAGGGCCATCTGCTGGACTATGACCTTTCCAGGTTGCGTATCTATTGCAATACCCTACAGGCAATCGCGGCTGGTTATCTTATCGCGGCGTTTGTGGTTTTATATATGGGTGTTTTAGGGCAAATTGTGGCAACGGGCGGGCTACTACTGCTGTTCTGGGGACTGCTGATTCTGATACCGGTGCCGGGGCACGGCGCAGGTGTGCTGGAGCCGAAGGCGAATCTGGCACTCTATATTGACAAGCTGGTTTTAGGCGCCTTCGAAGACCGGACGACCTATACGTGGATTTTGAGCAGTATGACCTTCGCGACAACGGTAATTCTGGGTTGCTTCGCGGGGCAATTGCTGCGGTCTGACAAGCGAAGTATAAGTAAGTTTTTCTATCTCGTGCTGTTGGGTGCTGTAACGCTGGGGCTGGGACATGTGTGGGGCAGATGGTTTCCGATCGTCAAGCATATCTGGACGAGTTCGTTTGTGTTGTATTCGGGCGGTATGTGTTATTTGTTGCTGGCACTGTTTTATCTAATAATTGATGTTCTGGGGCTACGGAAGTGGGCGTTCGGTTTTGTGGTTATCGGGATGAACGCGATAGCAGTGTATATGGCGACGCATTTGTTCGATTTCCGCATTATCGGGGATATATTTCTGAAAGGGGCAAGCAGCCAACTGGGCGACTGGCACGGATTCGCGCGGGCTGTGGCGGCGTTTGTGGTGATATGGCTGATTCTGTGGTGGATGTATCGTAAGAAGTCGTTTGTTAAGATTTAAAATAGAATTCAGAATTCAGAAGAGAAGAGAAGAGAAGAGAAGAAGATTTCACGCAAAGGCGCGAAGACGCAAAGAAAATAAATATAATAGAAGAGAGTTTGACCACGTAGTAAATGAGGAAATATACAGGTGGAAGCAAGACAGGAAGGTATGAAAGGCGGCAAGCGATTGATGTCTCTGGATGCGCTGCGTGGATTTGATATGTTCTGGATCATCGGGGGGCATACGATAATCCATAGCCTGGGAAAGAGCAGCTGCAGCGAGTTCATGCAACAGTACATTCTCCCTCAAGCGAATCATGTTGCATGGGGTGGATTCCGTTTTTGGGATCTGATCATGCCGCTGTTCATGTTTATTGTGGGTGCGGCGATGCCGTTTTCGTTCGGGAAACGACTGGCTCGCGGCGATAGCAAATCGCGTTTGTATATGCACATTATCCGGCGTTTTGTGATTTTGTTTATCCTTGGTATGGTTGCGGCAGGAAGACTACTCGAATACGATCTGTCAAAACTACTTCCATATAATAATACCCTCCAGGCGATTGCGGTGGGCTATCTTATCTGCTCGATAGTAATACTCAACCTGCGACTGACGGGGCAGATGATTGTTCTGGTTGTGATGCTGCTGTCGTATTGGGCTATGATGGCGCTGATACCAGTGCCCGGCCATGAGGCGGGAATGATGACGGTAAAAGTGAACTTGCCGTTATATGTTGAAACCACGCTTCTGGGCCAGTTTCGCGGCACGGGCAACCATACCTGGATTTTACCCAGTATCACCTTCGGCGCTACGGTGCTTATGGGGGCGATGGCCGGGCAATTGCTGCGATCTGAAA
>Ga0255382_10095_pt1 | contig 11966 bp, 11 predicted proteins | sample ANMaggSeSYBR01H9_FD_182101 | JGI IMG/M metagenome (GOLD analysis project Ga0255382, IMG submission 182101) | Sediment cell enrichment communities from methane seep in Santa Monica Basin, California, United Staets - ANME aggregate JGI... | ecosystem: Environmental > Aquatic > Marine > Cold seeps >... | reverse complement strand
AGGTCCACCAGGCTAAGCAGATAAGTGATGCAGAATACAAATACTTGATAATTCCAGACCTGTTCGGAGGCGAGGATTCTTACTGGGCATCCTTTGATTGGGATAAATCATCCCAGGCCGGTATGGACTATGCGGGTGTCCCATACAGCGGGGAATATGAATTTGTGAGAACCGCACTGTATGTAAGCATAAACCATGAGGTTGCACCCAAGGAGAATGCTCTCGATTGTATCGACTGCCACCTTGGAGGTAATGTAATGGACTATGAATCTCTGGGATATGCCGGAGATCCTATGATCGTAGGCGAGAGAGCTATTTCTGCGGAAGAGCTCGCAAAGATAGAATCTGATAAAACTGAACCGGCCGCAGAAGGGGCCGAGGATGCACAGAGCACTCCTGGATTTGAGATTCTGATCTCTCTGGCTGGTTTGCTTGCAGCGGTGTTTATCGCAAGACGAAAGTAAATTCAATATCTGATGTGTGGCAACACACATCAATTTCTCTTTTTTTCAGACAGGTTACCTTTATATAGAAGTTCATTCATCTAAAACGAACATACTGAGCACGTACTGTGCTCCATCTAATGATGATGAGTTTCAGATCATTGCATCACGATTATACAAGGAGGTCAAAATTTGGCAGGACAAATGGCAGGACAGCCGATCTATATCTTAGGAGAAGGGAATCAGAGGAACCGGGGCAGGGACGCCCAGAGCAACAATATCATGGCAGGGAAGGCCGTTGCGAATGCTGTGCGTACCACTCTTGGTCCCAAGGGAATGGACAAGATGCTTGTGGACGGCATGGGTGATGTGGTCATCACGAACGATGGCGCAACCATACTGAAAGAAATGGACATCGAGCACCCAGCGGCAAAGATGATCGTAGAGGTCTCAAAATCCCAGGATGATCAGGTAGGGGACGGTACGACCACAGCTGCAGTCCTTGCTGGTGAGTTGCTTGCAAAGGCCGAAGAACTTCTATCAAAGGGTGTTCATCCTACTGTCATTGCTTCCGGCTACCGCGAAGCTGCAAAGAAATCCTCTGAGATCCTTGATACGATCACTATTTCCATATCTCCGGATGATACTGAAGGTCTCAAAAAGATCGCATCCACAGCGATCACTGGCAAGGGTTCTGAAATTTACAAAGAAATCCTTTCCGATCTTGCGGTCGATGCTGTCAGATATGTGGTCGAAGAGATCGATTCAGAACTGGTAGCAGATATCGATGATATCAAGATCGAGAAACAGGCAGGAGCAAGCATCAGCAACTCACATCTTGTCGATGGTCTGGTAATAGACAAGTTCAGATCTCATCCAAATATGCCGGAAAAGGTAGAGAATGCTAAGGTCCTGGTCCTGAGCGTACCCCTCGAGTTCCGCAAGACAGATATGAATGCAGAGATCAAGATCACCTCACCGGACCAGATGCAGATGTTCCTTGATCAGGAAGAGAAGATGATCAAGGAGATCGCTGACAAGGTCATAGACAGTGGTGCTAATGTTGTATTCTGTCAGAAAGGGATCGATGATCTTGCACAGTACTATCTTGAGAAAGCAGGTGTCTATGCCACAAGAAGGGTCAAGAAAAGTGACCTGAAGAGGCTCTGCAGAGCAACAGGTGCCACGAATATCCAGGACATCGACGAGATCACTTCTGATGATCTGGGAGAGGCCTCTCTTGTTGAGGAAAAGGATGTCAAAGGCGTCAAGATGACCTATGTCACTGGCTGCAAGAACTCCAAGACAACTACCGTTATTCTGCACGGTGGCACTCAGCATGTGGTTGATGCTTTACAGCGTGCCTTTAACGATGCTCTGCGTGTTGTTGGGGTCGCCATAGAGGATGAGAAGATCGTTGCGGGCGGCGGTTCCCCGGAGATCGAACTTTCACTGAGGCTTTCCGAATACGCATCCACACTGACAGGACGAGAACAACTTGCGGTCAACAAGTTCGCTGAAGCGCTTGAGGTCATACCCAATACCCTGGCAGAGAACTCCGGTCTGGATCCCATTGACACACTTATCGAATTACGTTCCCAGCATGAGGACGGCAATAAGAATGCAGGTCTGGACGTTTACACAGGCAAGGTTGTGAATATGTGGGATAACAATGTTGTAGAACCCCTGCGCATCAAGACCCAGGCTATCAATGCAGCCACTGAGGCTACTGTTCTGATCCTGAGGATCGATGACGTGGTCGCATCTTCCAAAGGAGCTGATGGACCCTCTCCAGACCTGTCCGGTATGGATATGGACATGGATACGGGCTTCTGAGGACGCAATATTATTCGGGAGGTGTACGGATAGGTACCCCTCCCGCATCCTTTTTGTTTTGAGCAACACTCTTTATTCTCTGAATTGATATTTTCGACGGGTGTTGTTCCTGCAATGATCTGATTTTCTGACACGAATGTTTATAACTATTGTTAACCATCTACGATATATGGTTAACAACAACTATGATATTTCCCAAAACCACGTTTCTCCCGTGCGAAAGATGGTCTATGCATCCCTTTTTGCTGCAATGACTGCAGTTGGTGCTTTCATGGTCATCCCCCTTGGTCCGATCCCCTTCACCCTTCAGGTACTGTTCGTATTCATGGCCGGTTCTATGCTCAAGGCCAGATGGGGGATGATCAGCATGATCATCTATGTACTACTGGGAGTCATAGGACTGCCCGTTTTTTCAGGTGGTGCATCTGGTTTTGGTGTCCTGATAGGTCCCACTGGGGGATACTTGTTCGGCTTTATCGTCGCGGCAGGGCTGATCGGATATTTCTTTGAGCACAACCCCCCATCCCACATCATGGTCAACATTATCTATATGCTTGCAGGTCTGATAGTGATCTATGTTATGGGTGTCGTCCAGCTGGCATTCATTGCCCGGCTGGATCTCACAACGGCTATCGCATTAGGAGCTGTCCCCTTCTTGCCTGCAGATGTGATAAAAGCCATCGTGGCTGCAGTAATATCTACGAGATATGATATATGAAAAATAAGATAATGATAGATATCGAGGGGCTTCATCATCGTTATTCCAACAATGTCCTTTCATTGGACGATGTGGATCTTCATATCAATAAAGGCGAGTTCATAGCCATCATCGGTGGCAATGGCAGTGGCAAATCCACTCTTGTCCGACACATGAATGCTCTTTTGATGCCAGCAGAAGGAACGGTATCCGTATGTGGTATGGATACACATGATCTGGCTAATACCTGGAAGATCCGTCAGAAAGTGGGCATGGTATTTCAGGATCCCATTACTCAGTTCGTGGGTGCCACCCTTCAGGAGGACATTGCCTTCGGCCCCGAGAACCTGGCATGTCCTCGATCCGATATCCGGCAGCGTGTGGATCGCATCCTTGAGGAAATGGATCTCGTCACCTACTGTGACTCCTCGCCCCTGGAACTGAGCGGGGGACAGATGCAAAAAGCAGCGATTGCAGGTGTTCTTGCCATGGATCCCGAATGTATCGTTCTTGATGAGGTCACATCCATGCTCGATGCCGGCTCACGGTCCAGGGTGCTTCAGGTTGTCAAACGTCTCCATAGACAAGGTATCACCATCGTCCATGTTACGCATAGGCTGGATGAGATCTTCCACGCGGATAGGGTAGTTGTAATGGATAATGCCATGATCGTATTCGACGGCAACCCCGCCGACGTGTTCGGAGACGTTACTCTTGATCACATGGCACTGGACGTGCCCCCTATTATGGAACTGGCAGGCAGACTGAAGGAAGCAGGTCTGTTGCAGGGGGATATTTGTCCATTTTCGATACATGCTCTGGGGGACGAGATATGTCGATCGATGTAAGGAACCTGAGTTTTGCATACAAAAAAGACTCCTGTGAGACCCCTGTCCTCGACGACATCACTCTCACTATCAACAAAGGGGAATTCGTTGGTATCGTGGGGGAGGTGGGTTGTGGCAAATCTACATTGGTCAAACATTTCAATGGTCTCCTCAAGCCGGATTCAGGGACGGTTGAGGTGGACGACATGTCCGCTACTGACAGGAAGGTAAAGGGACGGATCGGCATGCTGTTCCAGCATCCCTCAAAGCAACTCTTCTGCAAGACGGTCTACGATGACATCGCTTTTGGTCCATCGAATTTCAGTGTCAGTGGTAACAAGCTCGAAGGATGCGTACACAATGCCTGTAAGCAGGTCGGTCTTGATCTGCAACTCCTTTCCTCCTCACCCTTTGACCTGAGCGGTGGTCAGATGCGGCTCGTGGCCCTGGCCGGCATTCTATCCTATTCCCCGTCATATCTGATACTGGATGAACCGTTATCAGGACTGGACCCCATGAGCAAGAGGGGTTTTCTTAGTACACTGGAAGGAATACGGGCCAATGGGACAGGCGTCGTAGTTATATCGCACGATCTTGACAATATCCTTCATTATGTGGACAGGGTAATACTTCTCAATGCGGGAAAAATAGCTTTTGAGGGCACACCTGCTCAATATCTTGCATCAGGGATAACACCTGTGCCGGAGATCACACAGTTGATAAGACTTCTCCGTTCGCGTGGACTTGATGTCTCTGACAGTGTATATTCTGTGGACGATGCCTTTGATCAGATAATCAAGGCATTGAAGAGCAGGAAGAGGCATGGCGATGCCTGATATGATGTTCAGCTATGTCCCGGGAACGTCATTTATTCATCGCCTGGATCCTCGCACCAAGATCATCGCGGTCATGGTCCTCAGTATCTTCATATTCAGATCGACCACAGTGGTACATCTCTGTGGAATGGCTCTGCTATTTCTTATTCTCTGTCATGCAGGTAGGGTCGGGGTACTGCATCATCTCAGGTCACTGAGGCCCATGTTAGTATTCTTCACGTTCATCTTCATGGTGCAGCTGTTCCTCACCTCGGGGGCACCTCTTTTCACCTTCGGATGGCTGCAACCCACAGTTGAGGGCATGGTAACGGGAGCATTTGTCACCAGCCGTTTTATTCTGCTTATCCTGTATGCGTCTGTGCTAACCTCGACCACGCGGGCTGCGATGCTCACAAACGGCATCGAGCGTCTGCTCCGCCCTCTCCCTCTGAAGGGTCTTGGGGTCACTTCTTTTGAGATCGCAACGATGATGTCACTGTCTATCCATTTTGTGCCGGTCCTGTTAATGCATGCCAGGGATGTCAGGAACGCCCAGCTCTCCCGTGGCCTGGGAACTCGCAGGAACTTCTATACAGGTATGATGTCAATGGTCATCCCCGTACTCACGGGTTCGCTTCGGATGGCAGATGAGATCGCAATGGGGATGGATAGCCGCTGTTACCAGGGTCGGTACCGGACCTCTCTGTTCGAACTGCGGATGAGAACGGCCGACCGTTTGGTAATTGGGGGGATCGGCATCCTTTTTGGTTTCATTGTCCTGAGTGCGCTGTAAGGGAAATATTGCCTTATAGCAGGGTGTCCTCATTGAATACAGTACAAAATAAAAATAGGTATGATCCGCCGTTGACAGTTTATTTCTTCTTCAGCGTATTGGACAGAACAGAAGAGATACGTTCCTTAAATTGATCGATGACCACATCTGCTTTATGATTATCGTACATGAGTTCTTTTTTATGGTTGGAAGGATGTCCTTCGTCTACTGGTATGGGGATGATCTTCCCGAGGTTTGCTGGTGATCTGCCCCGTTCCTTATTCCATGAGAAATCTTGATCTTTTTTCATTATGTCCCTCATCTTTGATCGGTACTATGATAACGTTGATCTATCACAAAGGTCATTGTTATTCATTTATATATATTGAATAGTACAAAAAGGTTTTTATTTATTTTTGGTTCTATTCCTTACCATATGCATATTTTTGATATCCCGCAATCATTGAAGCCCAAGCTTAGGTTTATAAACTTTATATGTTTTAGTTCCAGATCCCCGGTCGATTGTATTTTAGAGTTTTCTCTATCTGATGGATCGTCAGGATCTTTCAATCACATCATTCATTATTTTGACAGAGGGATATCCAAACAGGATCCTCATGAATATTAATCATTTCAGCAATAGTGGAAACAGTCATTTCTTTAGATATCACCAATTAATGTGTCCTGCCTGCCTGTTTATCTATAAATATCATGAGGTGGTAGTTTATTATGGGTTCTGGGTGGGTTTGCTGGGTTTGCTGGGGTGGAGATGACCGTTTACCTATACTTACCCGGATTGGATATGTCGTTTTCATCCAGAACTCTATCATAAAATAAAAAGGAGTGATAAGGTATGGCATGGTACGATGTAGTATTGGGTGTTGCGACCGGAGGTCTTTATAATATTGGAAAAGCAGCATATGAAGCCGGTGAGGCGGCAGATGCAGCAGGCGATGCGGCGGATAAAGCGGGGATTGCCATTGCGACCCTCGGTTCCACTATCGAGGAAGTTGGGGAAGAACTGGTATCGCTTCTGAAAGAGGCAGAGGAACTTCTTGCTATTGACAGGCTTACACCGCGAGACGAGTCTGATCTATGGGATGCAGAGAAAGAACGTCTGGACGATCTGCGTGATCGCAAGGCACAGATCGAGGACAAGCTTGCTGAGTTAGGTGTCAGTGAACCAGGGGTCTTCAATTTTGATCTCATGGATTTCTTTTCAGGCATGGGGGATGTCCTCAAGAAAATGCAGCTTATCAGCAATCTTATTGCTGTCAACAAGCAGATCCACGACATCCTTTATCAGGAACCTGGGGTGCTTGCCACGGGTATTTACAATACAAAGGAGGTCCTGGAGCGGCTCAACACCATTGAACAGCCAATGATCGAAGAGGTCCTTGGATCCGTGGACGATAATCTGCAGGTTAGTGAAGAGGTCCTGCAGGAAGTCAAGAAACTGTTCGTGACTACGAAGAAAGTGCCCCTGCTAGAGGCAGATATCTCGGTATCCCGGAAGAGCAAACTGGAAATGCTGGAACTGGATAGAGGATTCTACACAGATATGGTCGGCAGGAATTCCACGATCTCCAGGCAGTTCATCGATGCGATAAAAACAATGCCGGTAAAGGATATTTCGATAACTGCCGGTTCGATACGAATGGCCGATCCGGATGCTTACATTATAGATCGCGGTGTTAGTTTAGGCAGCAACATTGGAACAGATAGCAATATTGGTGTGTCTGAAATGCACTCTCCGAACACGGAACGTGTGGGCAGGACCAATACTGACCGGTCTGTGAGACTCACCCATATTGCCAGAGATGACCGTATCACCGACAGAGGTGCGAACAGAGGGTCCGCCGACATGAGGGTTGCGAGCGTCGATCGAAACGATAGGAGGCCGGAACATCATACAGATGCTTCTATCGGTCCGAATGTATCGGTGGCCCATGACAGGGTCCGGCACGATACTGCTAAGATGGCTGCCTTGTCCCTTAAGGCTTCATCCAGGACTCTCCAGCCAGCTGGTGCCATGATCTCTGCACAATTGAACACGAAGCAGGATGGGTACCAGAGAGCCTATTCATCCTATATTGGAAAGAACGCTTTCTATGAATGGCAGATCGGCAGGATCGATCGCGTTGCTGATAAGCTAAAGTTCCGTCTGGAAGAGACGCCTGGCGTCATTCCGGAGATATTGGATGAGTGTAAGGATGTGTTAGAGCGGGTGAGGACCGAGGAACAGCCGAGGATAGACACCGTGCTTGATACTCTCAATGAGAACCTTGAGGAATCGAAGGAGACTCTCAAAAGGGTGAATAGTTCACTGGCCTCGGTGCAGGGAATGTTCTCGTTCGTTGAGAATAATTCTGGTTTGGTCAAGATCGGACTGGCAGCGGTCGGGGGAGTGATCTTCCTGGACCTGCTGGTAGGCCTGTTCGTGTTGATCAGGATGGCTCTGGGGTTCTGATCCCCCCCATCCCTCTTCTAAAAAGACCATGTTTTGACAGTCGGGAGTCCGAACATTATTGTTTGATCCGGGCAGACTTACTTTTACCTCCGAGACGCAAATTTCATGAAAACGTCATTATTAGGTATTTTTTAATGACATCTTCAACATCGTGTGGACAAAAAAATGTAGATATCTCCATGTGAATAAAGGTGTGAAATAAGCATGTGGAAATCTATATATAGCTCCATGTGAATATAGGTACTTAATACGGAACATATGTGCATCTGATCAATACAAAATACATGAAGGTGAAACTATGAGTGATGTCTACAAATATCTGAAACACGCGATGATCGGTGATGAAAAAACCGAAAGTCAGTACGATAGGTCAATTTTCATGAAATCCGAAGAACTGGCAAAGGAACATGAAATTGACTACGATCCGAACATCTTTGTTCCAACAGATCCTTCAATGGCAGACTCCGTTTTTGAAGCCGCAGTTGAACTGTTGACATCAGTTGGGATTTATTGTATTAACACAAACAGATCGATCCCAATCGACGAGGAAGACATACGCAAAGCATCTACATCCACCGAAACATTGGAAATCGGACGACTTAGGGAAAAAGTGCTTGTTCCGAACAGGTACATGCAGGATTCCGAACCTCCTGTAATTATCGGCGGGCCCATGGGAGGAACAGTATCAGAAGAACACTTCCTTGAGGTACATCTCAGTTCTGCAATGGAACCGATCGTCCAGGGAATTTATGCAGGGGCAATTGAATCAATGGGTGGTAAACGCATAAAAGGAAAAACTCCCATGGAAATGCTGGCAGCACTAAAGGAAGCGAGGCTGGAACGGCTTGCCACCAAGCTTGCGAATAGGGAAGGCATGGGCCTTATGGGTCCCGGAACTCCAACCATTTCCCAGGCATATATGCTTGTGTCAACGGATGAACTGTATTCAACTTCAGACGTTCAGGAAGTCTATCAGCTTAATGATCTAAAGACGGATTATGAAACATTTTATAAATCCATTTTCCATAAGGAAAGAGGTGGGAATTTCCTTTCCGGACAATGTCCGGTATTCGGAGGACCAAGTATTGGGTCTCCGGCAAGTCTTGCTATAGTTGATGCGGCAGAAACCATACAATCAAAGATAGTGACGGGTGCAAATTTGCATTTTTCCGGTGCGGTACATGTAAATACTAATTCCTCTTCAACAAAGGAAATAATGTGGGCATCCAATCTTTCATCAATTGCGATTTCCAGGAACTTCCATCACTACACCGGAAGATACTACTGGAATCTTGGAGGATGCTGCACCGATATGATGTTCTATGAAACTGCGGCCCAGGCAATCGGAGACACCGTTAGCGGGAGGGATGTCCTGGCAGGACCAGTGGGTGCACGCGGTATAGGTGCGGACCATTCTACCGGACTTGAATCAAGGTTTATGGGAGAAATTGCCCAGATGGCTACGAACCTGTCTGCGGACGAAGCCAATTATGTTATTGGGAAAATTTATTCCAAATATGAAAACATGTTAAAAGCTGCACCTCCGGGAAAACCATTCAGTGAGTGCTACATTGTAAAATCCGATTATGAGATGCGCCCAACCGATGAATATATGCAACTATATAAAGAAGTGAGTCGTGAAATACAAGACTATTGCTCAATCGAATGAAAAATTATCAAGAGCACAAAGGTTGGGAAGATATGTTATGTGTTTTTCGCTCCATCCTCCTCCAACGTAAAACATATGGCAGGTTTAACGAATCCCAACTTTTATGCTTAATTTATGATAGAGGGATCCTCTGAATGTGGCAAGAAATTTAAATGAGTTATATAAGGAGATTATAATATGTTAACACAGGATGAAATAAATGAGAAAGGTAGTGCTGCTGTACAAGAATTTGACAACGATGCAGTTGTTGCAGCAGCACAGGAAGCGATAGACACAGGTGTTGACCTCGTATCCTTTATTGAGAATGGTCTCACTGCTGGAATGAACATAATCGGTGACCAGTTCGATCAGGGTACCCTGTTCCTGCCACACGTCATTGCAGCATCAGAGGCAATGAGCGCAGGTGTCGATATTCTGACCCCTGAACTCGAGAAGGCACATGCAGAAGTTGCATCCAAGGGCACTATTGCAATCGGTACTATTGAGGGTGACATCCACACTATCGGTAAGGATATCCTTGCAACGATGCTCAAGATCGCTGGGTTTAAGGTCATAGACCTTGGACGAGATGTACCAATTGCCGACTATGTTGAAGCAGCAAAGACGGCTGATATTGTAGCTTCATCAGCACTTATGACCACCACAATGGTCCTTCAGACACATGTCGAGGAGCAGCTCAAAGAAGCAGGCCTCCGCGACAAGGTGAAGACCATGGTCGGTGGCGCACCAACAACTCAGGACTGGGCTGACAAGATCGGCGCAGATCTCTATGGTGAGAATGCTGCTGACGCAATCGTCAAATGTACCTCAGCATTAGAGTGATACCATTTGCGTGGGTGCAATCGTATTGATTGCATCCATTCAACCCCATTTCGTCGTGTAATCTAACTTCCCATGTCATCACCTCCTTGAAACACGAAGTGGAGGGATACTTTATATTGATTATGAAAAAGGTGAGGTGTTATGACATATAATCTTGGAATTGATGCTGGTGGAACATATACAAACCTGTCTGCAGATGAAGCTAATTATGTTATCGGGAAGATATGTTATGTGTTTTTCGCTCCCTCCTCCGACGTAAAACATATGGCAGGTTTACGAATCCCAACTTTTATGCTTAATTTATGATAGAGGGATCCTATGAATGAAATATTCAGCACAAAACCCAGTATCTTCCGGAAAAAAGCAGCTCTTTCTGAACAATATCTGCCAGATAAACTGATTGCAAGGGATCAGCAAATCGGGGAAATTGCAGAATTGATAGAACCGGTTATTCATCATGGACTTCCAAGGAACGGATTGATTGTCGGAAAAAAAGGTATCGGCAAGACAAGTGTTATTAAATATGTGATTAAAGAGTTCAACGAAATTGCATTAAAGAATAAAATTAATGTCAAAACCATTTTGTTGAATTGTGGTATCGCAAATACTGTCAGTCGTGTGATCCTTGAAATTGTTCATCAGGTGAGTCCGGAGTTACAGGTTCCTAAAACAGGTTTATCCCTGAATGAATATTATAATATTCTCTGGGATGTGCTGAATGAGAAGCAGACATCTATAATCGTAATTCTTGATGACATAGAAATGCTGAAAAACCTTGATATTTTGGCTTCCTTAAGTCAGGCTGGAGAAAAAATGTACATCGGGGATGAAGTGTATATTGGAATAATTGGAATCTCAAATGACCTTTTTTCCTCAGAAAAGATCTCTCCAAACCTGATTCAGTCCATCAATTATAAGGAAGTGATCTTTCCTCCTTACACCGAGGAAGAACTGAGACAAATCCTGGAAGTTCGTTCTTCTACTGCTTTTAAGGATGATGTAATTGATGAAAGTGTAATTCCAACATGTGTTTTGCTCTCCCAAAAAGAGGGGTATGCTTACAAAGCCATTAAACTTCTGGAGAAATCCGGAAATATTGCGGAAAAGAAGAAAGAGGATTTTGTAAGTGGCAAGCATGTCTTTCTTGCAAACGATGAAATGAAGACTGAAAGAGGAATTGACGCTTTGAAGAAATTGTCAATACACAAAAAGCTGGTCCTTTTCAGTATTGTCAAGCTAATAAAAGAACATGATGATAAAATAACTACCGGGCAGGTCGTATCGGAATACCAGGATATTTGCTCAAAGCTTGAAATAGATCATCTTGGAAGAACAAGTGTTTCAAAGATAATATCTGAGTTTGATATGCAAGATATCATTTCTGCCTCCCTCCGAAGCAGGGGGCGCTATGGGAAAACAAGGCTGATTAGCTTAAAGTGGGATCTAAATCGTATTAAAGAAGTTTTGTATTACGATTACCGGCTTAAGGATCTATGATATATTTAAATAAGGGATCAGGTCCAATTTCAAAAGTTCACACTGCTAAATAAATGCGTTATGTTTATGTAGTGTTTATTCATATTGAAATCATCAGGATATTATTCAATGTAATGTC
>Ga0255382_10094_pt1 | contig 12003 bp, 12 predicted proteins | sample ANMaggSeSYBR01H9_FD_182101 | JGI IMG/M metagenome (GOLD analysis project Ga0255382, IMG submission 182101) | Sediment cell enrichment communities from methane seep in Santa Monica Basin, California, United Staets - ANME aggregate JGI... | ecosystem: Environmental > Aquatic > Marine > Cold seeps >... | reverse complement strand
TCATTCAGAATCCAAGACTGGCAAAGGATATTGTGATACAAACAAGGAAAGGAATCGAAGACTATTACTCCGACAAAAAAGCTGACCGGATTGAAGGATGGTGTAAAGCAGCGTATTGAAGACTTCATTCAGCAACAAGACCACAAGGTAATAGTAGAAGAAGATTTCTCACTGTCGATTAAGACCAGAATTGGGTTCAACTCCAATGTTGTTTCCGAATGGACTAAACACCTGGAAGAAGTCGCTCCAGATTGGATCAGCATACATGGCCGGACTCTCAAACAAGGCTATGCCGGAGAATCTAATTGGGATGCTATTACTGAAGCTGTGGAAATAACAGCCATACCAATATTAGGAAATGGAAACATACAATCGGGTAATGATGCCGTAGAGATGATCAAACAAACAGGCGTTGCCGGCGTACTAATCGGGCGAGGAACATTTGGGAATCCCTGGATATTCCGACAGGGCTCCAGGATCAAGAAACTAAGCACAAGCATTGAGGATTACGAACCAACTCTGGAGGAAATCCTGACTGTAATGAGGGAGCATGCGCAGCTACATCTGGACTTCAAAGGTAAAAAGGCTTTTCTGCAGCTGCGTAAACACTTTGCCTGGTACGTCAAGGGCTTCCTGGGAGCATCAAACTTCAGAGCAAAACTAGTGAGAGTTAGCAATATGAGCGAGCTAGATGTGGTGATATCAGAGATTCAGGATGCCATGACCAATGCAGAAATTGAAAGTGCAAATATGAGGTAAATCCAACAGATAGACACCAAACATATAGCCCCTATATCCCATTTACCTTTTTTTTGTTGACAAAACCAAGTTATTAACGTATCTTACTTCGGAACAGGCCTTTTACCTATAATTCACTACTAAAGATGGCGAAAGACGATACAAAAAACGCAGCAGATACAGCCGATATGGCTGAAGACTCAGGCGCAAATTACGTTATGGGTCAGATCGTAGTCGACGATGGGACCGCCCAGCAGGCCCCTGCCTTGGAGGAATATGCCGAAGAAGTTAGCGATGCAGACTCTGGAGATGAGGCTGAAAAGAAACGTGCAGCAAGGCGAAAGCTAATGAGTCAGTCAAACTCTGATGATGCACTTGTGGGAAACCCGAAAGATACCGATGACTTCTCAAAACACGAGAAGTTTGATGCAGACGAAGACTGGCCACTCGAATAAGTAAGCTCCGTATGCCCGCAACGCGCAGCGTTGCGGGCATTATGTTATCATTCCCTGTTATTTTCTTTAGTATTAGCACATGTCAGACGCGTACACATACAAGGTCGATCGAGATGAAGACTCCGGAATCAAAGTCACAGTAACTGTCACTCCCGAAAGAATAAAAGAAACTGAAGCTCACGTTTACCAAGAACTAGCGAAAGACGTAAAAATAAAAGGATTTCGCCCAGGAAAAGCCCCAGAAAGTGAGATAAAGGCAAATCTGGGTCCCAAACTATTGAACGAGACTCTTAACGCAGTTCTGCCTGAACTGGCCTCTGAAATAGTGGGAAAGGAAGAGATGAATCCTATCACTCAGCTTGAGTACACTTTCGAGGAAATTGATAGCGACGGGAATGTTAAATTCATATTCACTTTCACGAATTATCCAGAAATCAAACTAGGAGACTTCACAAAACTCAAAGTTGAGAAGCCCAAGGTAGAAGTTGAAGAGAAAGAAATACAGGAGGTAGTTCAAAAACTATTCAAACAGCAGGCCGAGGAACATGATCATGACAACAGTGATGCGGACGGTAATGATAGCACTGAAGATGAGACAAAATCTGAGCCCAAAGAGGTTGAAATCACAGACGCAAAGGTAAAGGACCTTGGTCTAGACGGAGTTGAAACAATCACTGATCTAGAGAAGCAGATTGAGGAGAGAATCCGTACTGTTAAGTCAAACGACCAGAATCGCATTTATCAGGACCAAGTTATTGAGGCAGCAATAAAAACCAGCAAAATCAACGTTCCAAATGCATTACATGAACAACAGGCAGCATCCCTCGTTTCAGACCATATCAGCCAAGTTGAACAGCTTGGGGTAGATGTCGATAGTTTCCTAGAAGCACAAGGAACGAATCGCAAGGAGCTTGAGGAGCAAAAACACAAGCAAGCAGAGAAACAGATCTCAGCGGAACTCTTGCTGAGCGAAATCGCCAAACAACACACCATTCCTCCAACAGCTGAGGACGTGGAGCGAGAAATTGAGGGAATTACAGATGCTGATGCGCGCGAAAACTTCGATAGTCCCCAAGGACGACGCCATATCCTGTCTGTACTGATCCAACAACGAGGGCTTCAGAAGTTAATGCAGTTTGTAGAGGGGGAATCAAAACCGAAAAAGAAAGATAAGAAGTCAGACACCTCAAAAGACAAAACTAAGAAAAAGGAGTAGCACCTATGCTCGCCCAGCTACAATTAACGAACTACCGCAACATTTCTGGCGATTTCAAACTTGAAGGTGCCAACCTAATTATCGCCCCAAACGGAAGTGGCAAAAGCAACTTGCTGGAAGCAATCTACATGCTCTCACTAGGAAAATCTTTCCGACCTGTTGGTGGGCTGGATGAGTACATAGGCCCCGACCAAGAATTCGCCAAAGTCGAAGCTAAAGTGGACAATACCGAACTGATGCTTGTTGTTTCAAACGGGAAGAGACTTCAACGTCGCTACTACCTCAACAGTAAGATAGTCTCACAGACCAAGTTAATCGGGAAATTACCCACCGTGCTTTTTGCCCCACATACAGTTGGTTTGGTAAGCAATGATCCGGCAAGTCGTCGCACCGACCTTGACGACTTCCTCTCACAATTGGATTCCGAATACGCTGATCAGCTGAAACGGTATAGCAAGGTTCTCAAGAATCGAAATGCCCTACTTAGGCATATCCGTGACCAAAATGGCCAAACCAAGGAACTTCAGTATTGGACTCATGAATTATCCCGTCTAGGCAGTGCCCTCCACTCGCTTAGAATGCAATTCTTCGAAGAAATTCTGAAGTTTATGCAGGCTACTGCGTCATCACTCTACTCAGCAGAAAGTGTTGATTTCAAACCTGACTACCAGCCAAACATTGCTGCTGATCCAAGTGAATACTGTGATACCCTTCTTCAAAAATATACAGACAACCTTGAGAAAGAAATTATTGTTGGACAGACCCTCTATGGGCCTCACAAGGACGATTATTCCATATCCCTTGATGGAAAAGACCTTCGTTTCCTGGGCTCCCGTGGGGAGCAAAGATTAGCAGTACTGATCTGGAAGCTAGCTCAACATGACTACCTATTTGCAAAGACAAATCAGAATGCCTTGCTCCTTATTGATGATTTGCTTTCAGAACTAGATGAGGCGCACCGGATCACTGTAGCTCAGGCCTTACTAGCTGATAACCGATACCAATTCATTCTAACTTCAGCAGATAAAGGGGACGTCCCAGACCTTCTCCTTAAAAAGGCAAATCGTTTGAGAATTAATGGGGACTACTAGTTTGATCTTCCTCCAAGAAGGTCATTCAGCTCTTCTTCTGTAGCTTCTTGATCTAAGAGATTCAAAAAATCGTCGAGGGTATTCACTTCCTGCATATCTAGGTATACGTCCAGGGCCTCTTCTTTATCAACTTGTGGCTTTCCAGCGAACTTCGAGAATTCTGCTCCCCTAACGTCTGTATTGTTCATAATCTTCTGAAGTGAGATCCCAGGCATACCAGGCTGGAGCCGGATAAGCTGCAAAGCTCCGCACCTCTTGCAGGAAATCTGAAAGGCGAAAATCCCATCTCGCTGACCAACATAAGAGAAATCTGATGGGGAGTGTTTATGTCCGCAGTTATCACAATACTTCGGAATGAAGCTGCGTAACTGTTGCATTAATGCTTCTGGGTTATTTGTTGGCATTTATGAATGTCCTCTATCACTCAAAGTATATCATTGCTAAATCGAATCAGCAACAACGATCCTTCTGGACACTATCTAATAAGCGAAAGAACGGTTTGGAGTATAGCCAAAGCCATGATAAGCTGTTTACGTTTATCATCACAACCATATGGAAATCCCAGATATTACTGCTGAATTACTTGAAAGCCAAGGGGTCACTACTGCCAAAGACCGAGCCTTGGAAAAAGCAGGCAAAACAGAAGGTCATGTTGAGGAAGTTACACAAATTGAGGAGAGATATGAACCTATAGAGTCAGATCCTCAATACGCAACGGTTACCCACACTTGGGATGTAAAGTTCCAGAATGGTGTGAATATGGAGGTAGAAACCGTTTCCTACAGTGAGAACCCCAACTGGCAACCTACTCCTCCCGAACCGGAGAAGTCTTCTTAACAGGACTAGGCATCACAGGTTTCGACTGTTTTGACTCCTCATCCTTTTCTAAACCAGGCTTATTGGCTTCATCATCATCCTGCAAGGGATGAAAGTCTCTATGGGCCTTCTCTGCAAACCGATCAGAGGCATGAACATATCTTGTTGTCGTCTGCAGAGATTCATGTCCCAGCAATTTCTGGATAGCGGCTGGATTGGCGCCCTCCTCAGCCAGATATGTGGCAAATCCATGGCGCAGACTATGAGCACTAGTAGGGACGATAATGCCTAATTGACGACGATAATCAGCAATCTTCATCTGCACATAGTTTTGAGAAATCCGCACCACATATGGATTTCCGGTTGCCCGCCGAGTTCCTTTCGTGGGAATAAACATTGCTGGATAGTCATCTTCTCGTTGATCAAGATACTCTTGTAGGAAATCGATTGCACGAGGCGTCAGATATACAAACCGCTGTTTCTTCCCCTTTCCCAAGATGTAGATGCGGTCATCCAATATCTTGTTATTCACAATCCGGATCTGATCTCGATTCAGGTTCACGACCTCTGAAATACGCATCCCCGTAGAAAACAGAAGTTCCATAATTGCTCGATTCCTCAGCTGTAAGATTTTGTTCTTTTCTAGCTCCATCGGAGACTCAATCAATCTGATCAGATCAGGAAGATCAGCAACCTGCTTCTCCTTCTTCTCTGTCTTTATTAGCTTGATTGCAGATGAGGAAATCGGAACTTCTTCGTCAATATCTACCAGAAAGTTCAAGTACGACCTTAGGGTTGAAAGCATCCGATTCACACTGCGACCAGAAAGCTGACCTCGATACAAAGCTTTCTTCTTCTCTGAAATATCTGTGTAGCTCTTCTTCTCGTCTTCATCAGTAATCTCCTTACCTGCCTTAAATTTCCTCAAGATCGGAATGTAGTTCTGATTGCGCAGAAAACCTTTATATTCGCTAATCAGAAGCTTATCTACATCGGGAAACTCAACTCGGCGGTAGCTTATGAAGGAGGCAAAGATCTCCAAATCCCGCCGATAATTGTCCACCGTCTGCTTGGAGTAGTTGTTGTTTTCCAAATTCAACAGAAATTCCCTCAGATAAGGTAGGTTTTCTGGCAGATTGTCCATGGTTTAGTATACTATATAGTCGAACTGATAAATCATGACATCAGTACCGGCACATGAGGTCCCAACAACAGCTCCCCCAGAAGAAAGTGGAGTTAGAAATTACGCACATATGTACACCAAATTCCTCGGTGGCATTGATATGATCAGCTTGGTGGAATTAGCATACAACTTCCCGCCGGTAACTATCGAGAACAATGGGGGGAAATACAATTTGAGAGAGATGGTTTTGCAGATGCTGATGAGAGAGGCCTATGCATAGGTGATCTACTCCAAATGGCCTAGCTCCTTCCGCACTGTTGATATAAGTCTCTTGGTCAGCCAAAAAGGAAGTTCATACATATCTTCAGCTCCATTGTCTCTTTGTGGGCTATAACCTTGCAGCGGACCATAGTACTCCTCCACAGTATGATCTTGCATCTCCACTAAAAACTCCCTTCCGGTCATTTCCTCAAACATATCTGCAAAATTCTTCACTGATAGAGTAGACCCATTCCTAAGTCCAATCTCGATATTGCCTTGCAATTGCTTCATCCTTGCGGAAAGATAGGCTGAACGCAAAATAGTAATCCTTTGTTCTTCGGTAGTTGTATGAGAAAGCGCCTCATTTATCAGTGCTTGATACTTCTCCACGCCATGTTTGTATGATGATCTAGCTTCGGGTTGTTCCAGTTCCAATATGTAAGCTGCTTGATTTGCCGCCCATTCATTCAGAACTTCCTCCATTTGCATTGCTGATTCATCTTCTCTGGAAGGACGTATCTGATGCTCTCTCTCATGACGATATGTGTATACCAACTCATCAAACTTTGTTCCAACATCCCCTTCATTATCGCCGTATGGTTTTGCATAGGCCGCAGATCCTATGGTAAGAGTCATACGATGAAGATTGAAGTAACCCCTTGCAGTTCCAAATAGATTTGTTGTCTCCGGCGAAAGAAACCTATAGGCAAGCTGATCTTCGTGATTACCCTCCCCTACATCATTCAGAACACTATCGTTCACCGGATCAACGACTGTATCCCCTAACAGCGCTTCCTCTACCCTCAATCTATCAGTGACGTGTTCAAGTGAAGCTCGTTGAAGCTCGTTAAAAAATTCCATCGCAAAAATAACCCTTTCCCTGGAATTCATTTCCTCAATTTCTCTTCTCTTAATAATTCCTGCAACTCTCATCATTACGGCAAAATCTCTCAGAGCCATATAGAAGATTTCTCCTTCAGTAAATTGAAGTTCTGAGTCTCCACCCGAACTATTCTGTCCTCCCAATAGATGAAAAGCTTGATATGGTCCATATATCCTATATAAACGGTATGAATCAGCATTTGATACTTTCCCTTCATAACTTCTAGTTCTAATCCCAGCCATTATTTCCTGAATGAGATTATTCATGACAGCATCAGGATTTGCATAATCGGTCATCCAAGGGAAATCTCCACTAGACTTCAGTATTTCCAATGCTTCATCACGAGATTGTACCCTACCTCTTTTTAGCCAGTCAGAGGAATTAGCTACTGATGAGAATGATAATCGAAACTCAACCACCCTAAGTTGTCCATTACTTTCAATATAGGTCTGAAAAAGAAACTCTCCGGTTTCCTCCTCCAAGAAAGCAAATAGAGATTTACCTAGATATACAGAAACCCCTCCATCTGCAGCTAAATCCAGCTCTTCTATTTCATCAACCGGAATAGGGGAAAGGGGGATAAACCATTCCGAGCCTTGGTTCACTGGCTCTCCTTTTACTTTGAATCTGTCTTTACCTAACTTCACATACTCACCCGCATGTAACTCCTTATTCTGGATAATGTCTACCTGCAAATGGCCCTCTAAGAAATCCATTGTCTCTCCAAGAAATGGAGGAGGTGAATCAAATGCTTCGGAGTACATTATAGGGAGAGGAATGTGTAGGGAATCAGGGTCGAGCTTCTTTGTACTACCAACTATCCTAATTGGGGTTACTCCACTAGGATCAATAGGAAATTGGACCAAACAATCGGAAGAAAATATCGGAACACCCCACTCGTTTCGCGCAATAGGAAGATTTGCTGATGATAAATGTCTTTCCCAGTTTGATGGTTTCTTCTCATCCATGAATGAACGGCATAACTACACATATAAATGAATCTATTTGTCCCACTCTGGGAAAACTATCCCCCTATTGGGCCCCAACATACCTGAAATGCCAGCTCTCCTCCTTGTATCCCCCGTTATCGGTCTGATCCTCATTATAGGGGATTATGAAGCCGTAGTTTTTGCAGTTCTCGGCAAGCCATTGACCAGCAGTCGTGGAGCCAAAACCATTGGTGATCTGCCAGTTTGTATCTTCACTTACAAAGTCTATCGTTGTGCCTAGCTGGTGCTCGCTGTGACCGGGTCTGGCTGACACTTCATTGGCTTTGTTCAGACCTAGTTCCTGCACCCAATAGGCGTAAGTTTCTGCCTGAGTTAGGAATGATCTGTATCCGGAGGCTACGGTGACGTACTTGTCGGTTGCGGCAGCAAGGGCATTTAGCATATCTCTCAAAGCATACGCCGCCTCACTCCGCAGCTGTGCATTATTCAAGGTATACAGCCCTAGATCAGCATTTAGATCCATCAGATCATCGGGTTCATAGTCTTCGAGCAGGCGACTGGACTTGCTGACTGCCGCATTGAAATCATCCCCGTCCAATATGTACTCTGTATCTTCCCAAGACGTAATCCCAGCAAGTCCAGCCGGATACGTGTATGGGTCTCTGGTAATCTCAAGTTCTACTTTCTCTTCGTTTCCCAAAGTATCAGTAAAGGTTAGGTTCACTGGTGTCGTTTTTCCAGAAGGTAAATTTGAGACAGTCACGATGTAGTACAAACGATCTGCCTGGGTCCCAACATAGCTCATACTTGCTCGGTTATTCTGAGACATTGAGATCTCTCGATCGGCAACTACTGTTACTTCCGTGTAAGGATTAATCGTTTCTCGTTCCTTTTGTGGCACGTACAAGTACATATCCCCTTCCGGAACTGGAAGGTCTGCAGCGATATCATCTTGCTGATTAGTGTCTCCTTGATTATTCAAACTCAAAACAACTACCCCCACTACAATGACCGTCACAATAACCACTACCGCTATTAAGAACTGCGGCTTCAATTTATTCGATTTATTTATATCCAGTTTCGGACCCATGGCTAAAGACGCGTTTGTAAGATTTGGTACTTATTCTGTTCCCTATTATATACTACTCCCACAAAGTCCAAGTACCAACTCTCAATTGAAGCATGATTCAACAACCAGTACTCAATTGTTCTCATTAATCGTCTAAGCTTTACCTCGGATACCGTTTCCCAGATATCTAAATAGCTCTTGTCAGATATGCTCTTAACTTCTACAAACACGAGCTGCCCAGTAGGATCTCGGCAGATTAAGTCAATTTCGCCATATCTGGAGTGAAAGTTTTGCCGCAATACATCCCATCCTTCCACATACAGGTGCATGCGCACCAAGTCTTCGACATATTTACCTCGAGTTTGAGAATATCCCATCTGGGATTATTGCAGCTTGTGTCATTTACTCCTCTCTAAGCGAGAAGGTACTTATCGACAGGATCTCTCGGAAAGTATCTGCGTAGTATGGATCTAAATCAAATACCTCAGCTGGTTGTAGATGGTTGTGGGACAGCCCCAGGTTGCGATCTAGTAGAGCCGAGTTTGCAGTTACACTTCCCCAAACGTACAGGCCATCTGCATAACCACAAATCAATCTATCCCAAGTTGTCGTGAATTGCCCATCTGCAATAAGCATTGCATGAATCTGATCATACCCTGAAGGATCCGTTATTGGCCCTCCACAATTGGTTTGAGCAAAACCTGGCTGCACAGTGATGTCCCCACTAATAACGAAAACACATCCGGAATTCGGAACTCTGGTGAAGCTTGGATGAATCTCAAGATCTCCATTTACAAACACGATCGTATTTACATTGCAACTAACATTGTCAGATAGACCAGGATTAGGGTCTCCGACAACTAGTGTCCCCCCAAGAGGATTGACGACCACATAGGCCTGATTGCCAGTGGTATCCAAACTAGCATTCTGGAATGAGGATTTCACATCAAGCAAAATCTCACTTATATCTGAAGTCTGAATCTCAACCCTGGCCGATACAAGCTCCAATAAGAAATCGTACCAGGAATCTGTTGTGGATACCCGAGGAGGCTTAACTTCCTTATTACTATAGTTCAACAGTATCTGGCTTCTTTGTGACCTCCTGGAGCTCGGCATCTGTGCATTTCCTGCGAAGACACTGAACTCGGACAAGTAACTATCATTTGCTTCCCCATTAGGGATTATCCCTGACAAATCTACGTTTCTTGGGCTGACACCCTTAAACCCTCCTTCAACCGTTGTTCCTCCGTTTTTACTTGCTATCCATGGCACGGGACTAAGCACATCTCCACTGGCCACGCTGTAATTACAAGCTCCATCGATGACAGACATCGAGAAAGAGATATCTCCCTCCATTTCCACATTCTGCATACGATATCGGTGAACCCCAAAATCCCCAGCGTCTACAGCACAATTGCTTGGGGCACTATATGTGACAGTTGTAGTCGGAAGTGTTATTGGTTGTCCAAGAGTAATATCTGTAATGATTTCTGGTTTTGGCCCATTCTGATAACAATATGAGTAGACATCTCTAATTCCACTTGCATCAGTGGCATCCCATTCGATCTCAAAGATATCAACGCCAAGAACATTTAGATTCCCGGCCGTTCCGGCGGCGAGTGTCATATCTACTTCCCAGTTATCGATTAGGTGGTATCTCTCATTTCCCCCAGTACCAGCATTAATCCCTGAAGGCCAACTCGAAACCGGTGTCCCATCACTGGAAACGCCGAGAACGGAACCATAAATACCTATTGGAGTGGATGGATGAGTAGCGTCCTCAAAGCGAACTTGGAACGAAACTTCGAGCGTATTTGCATTCAATTGCCTCACCCATGTATTGGCACCGTTCACTCCCAGCAAGGTCGCGTATCCTCCAGAAAGATCCCCCACAGCTTGTGGACTACCTCCAGATATCCTAGAAAAGTTTGAATTTCCAAGATTCCCCTGATTAAATTCTACTATATAGCCAGCGTAGTCCCCAATCATGATTGCATTGTAGTTTATGTCTGCCTGTGGGGTCGCTGGTGGAACTGGCGTTGGTAAGAACGCAATCCGAGCTTCTCTTAGGTTTGCCACCCCATAAGGATGATACGCCTCAAACGTGTATATTATCGGGTTCTTGGCAGTAGGTCCAACTGGCTGATTATACCTCCCTGATGCTGTTGCCCCGACACAGTTTGGACCATCATTTAGATTCGGACTCAGTAACTCAGGTGGTGGTGGTGTTTTGAACCTTGCAACAGCAGAAGTAGTTTCTCCTCTATTTGGAACAGTACTACGGTTATCCAAGGTGACGACCCAACAATAGTATCTGTCCCAATCAAGATTTGATACTTGGGCTGTGGTGGAGAATCCCCCACTACAGTTACCCCAGGTTCCTGCAAAACCCTTCACACCCACAATCCTCGCACGTTGAGTTGGACAACCAGCACCCCAGCTCCCTTCGGCCCACCCAAAAGAAACTCTATTTGATGGCGTTTCCACTCTCCCGCTAGGGTTCAAATTTGTTGCTGCTGCAGGGTTACAACGCACACAGCAACTTTCAGTTCTGCTATGTCCACAACCATCCGTACATCTTTTTGTGCCAGTTCCACACGTTACGCTACAACCCCCACAACGCCAGTTTGGTTGGCATGGCGGTGGTGGTGGCGGTGGTGGCGGTGGTGGTGGATTTGGTGACGGCGATGGACCTGGTGGCGGTGGCGGTGAAGCAGGACAGGAACCACAAGTATAACTCCCATTCGAACATAGAGTTGCATTACGACAACCACTACCAGGACAATTTATGTAGCTACACTCACTAGCACTGCAGCTACAAGAGTTATGCCATTCTCTGTAATTACTACACTGAACATACCACCACCCACAAGCTTCAACCTGAACTGGAATATTCAATACAATGAGACCACCAATCAGCAGTAAAAGAAATAGTATCAATTTTCGTCTTATGCTTATTTGCTTAATCACAATAGAGTCCCCTAACTAATACTTCTGCCTTGTGGATTAAATTGTTTACTAATCACAATAAATAGCCGCAATAGCCTCTCTGAAAGTCTGAATGAAATATCCACTATAATTCACGGTAATATTCACTTTGCTGCATGATGCCGGGGGGATTGCCTGACCACCGAACCTCACCCAATCAGATAAAACCTGTGCTCCTGCCTCATCAGTAGTGAAGGGATAAAATGCCACTCCTCCTATCCTATCTGGCTCTCCTAATGCAAAACTAGAGAATGATTGAAGATAGGGAAGACGAAAAGTAGTTTCAAAGGCATTGCGGATCACAAGTGATTGTCCTTCGTCTCCATCAAAGACCTGAACATCTTCAGGACGGAACTGATAAGTTACATAGTGCACACGATTCGGATACGAATATAGAATATCTTCACCATCAT